>SAMEA104315430__coassemble_66_pt1 | contig 75541 bp, 67 predicted proteins | sample SAMEA104315430__metabat2_low_PE_047 | metagenome-assembled genome bin SAMEA104315430 (sample SAMEA104315430) | gut metagenome | biome: Monkey gut; feature: monkey-associated habitat; material: faeces | place: China | collected 2013
TCTCATCGCAACGCCGAACGAGGGATACAGATTTCTGTCATGGAATGACGGCAATGCGGAGAACCCGAGAACAGTAACCGTTATGAGCGATACTGCCTTTACGGCAATATTTGCGGAAGCAGAAATCACGCCGACAATCACTGTAACGGTGAACGATGCGACTATGGGCAGTGCCTCATATACCATGGACGGCAACACCGCAGTACTGACGGCGACAGCAAACGAGGGTTATGAGTTCACCGGTTGGAACGATGGCAATACGGAGAACCCGAGAACTGTAACCCTTACGAGCGATACAACGTTCATGGCAATATTCACTGCAAGCGGTTCGTCGTCTTTGCAAGCGGTGAATGCAAGGGAGTTCGCATTGTATCCCAATCCTGCGAAGAGTTTCGTGAACTTGGAGTTCGAGGCATTGAAAGAAAACACCTTGCTGCAAATCCTCGACCTCAACGGCAGAAAGGTAAGAACGTTCGACCTCAAAGCCGGTCAGGAGACTTTACGAATAGAGATAGGCAACCTGCCTGAGGGAGTCTATACCATCATGCTCGGCAATACGGCGAAGAAACTGATAGTCGAGTAGCAAGGCTCGGAGAAAAAGAAAATACGAAAGCGATATATCCCAATCGATATGTCGCTTTCTTTTTTTATCCGAAAAGTTCGAGGAAAATCAATTCTGTTTTTCAAACTCAAAGTATCCGAACAATAGTTCAACATCATGCTTCAATTGGTTTTTACTGCAAAAGCAAGGAGAAAAACTTTCCGCACGGAGCTGCAATCTGCTCGCAAAGCCTCTTCCAAGGAAATAAAAAGCGGTGCATATAAAATTTCCTCTTGACCTTTTACCCGAAAAAGACGGTCTTTCAGGGGTAAAAAGACGGTCTTTTTTGCTTCCAAGGTCAAGGGGAAATTATTTTTTGCTTCCGTGTTTTCGTTTTTCACTGCTTTTTTAGAGAGGAGATAAAGCATATACGGCTTTCTTCGCTTAGGTTTTGCGTTTTTCTTTCTTTGCGGCAGGAAAGAGAATATTGTTGAGTATCAAACGATAGCCGCAAGAGTTGGGATATAAATCCAAATCGGTGACAGGGTCGCCTATATAGTGGCTGTAATCCTCCGGATCGTGTCCTCCGAGAAAGGACCAAGTGCCTTTGCCATACGTACCGTGGATATACCGAACCTCATCTGCCGATTTGTTTTCTCCGAGTACAATCACATTGGATTTTACGAATTTCTTCATGAATGCCGTTGTTTGTCCCATGAAGCCGTGTATTACTTTGCTGTGGTTTTGTGTAAGCATTGTCGGTATCCAATCCCATTTGGCGGAGAAATCGAAGAGTACGAAGAAATCATTCTTTTCGTTGAACCGCCTCGACCGAGAGATTGGCACATCTATATCGGAGATTTCGTATGTGTAAGGGTCAGTAACGATATGAAAATCCGTGAAGGCAAAGCATTTGGAATAGTCCAATTTGGTTTGGGCATCGGAATCCATGGCATCTCCGTCGAACATGTTTTCGCAAATATCCACGCCTTCTGCCGCCAAGGCTATATCGAAAGAATCCGGTGCCGAACACATGGCGAACATAAAGCCTCCGCCGGCAACGAAATCCCTTATTTTCTTCACCACTGCCAACTTCAACTGCGATACTTTACCGTAGCCGAGTCTTCGTGCGGTCTCATTCTGCATTCTTACGTCGTCTATGTACCATTGTTGGTTGCGATACGATGCCCAAAATTTGCCGAACTGACCCGTAAAGTCTTCATGGTGCAGGTGAAGCCAATCATACAAGGGCAAAACGCCGTTCAACACTTCTTCATCATAGACTACATCGTACGGAATTTCCGCATACGTCAGTACCAAGGTAACGGCATCGTCCCACGGCATTTTATTCTTGGGAGAATAGACAGCAATCTTGGGGGCTTTTTGAAGTTTGACCACGTCTTGATTGACTTCCGGTTGTGCTATTTCCGCAACGATGCCGCCATATTGTTCATCGCTGACCATGTAATAACTTACTCCCCGCAGGCGACAAAGGTTTTCCATTTCCTCGCTTGCTCTCATGGAAAATGCTCCGCCTTTGTAATTCAACATCCAATCAACATCGTACTCCATGGTCAAAGCCTTATATGCCACACCGTATGCTTTGAGGTGGTTTTTCTGTGTTTCGTCCATCGGAATCACCAGATAAGCGGCATTTACCCGAAGAGATACAAACAACAATATGAGGAATGTGAATTTAGAAAGAACTTTCGCCTTCATCGTACGTGAATTTGCTCAACGAATCGTCTGAGACGCTGTCATTCATGCTCGACCCGATAAGTGTTTCTCCCATAGGGAAGCTGCCACCGTCAGCCATGCGGTTTTCAAATCTTACGAATTGCGGAATGAAATTCAGCCTTACCTCGCCCACTTCACCGGCACGGTGTTTTGCAATGATGACATCTGCCGCCTTATCGTCGCCCTCGTCGAGCATTCCGTAATATGCCGGACGGTAGATGAACATTACAATATCGGCATCTTGCTCTATGGCTCCCGATTCTCTCAAATCGCTCAACACCGGCTTCTTGCTGCCGCCGCGGGTTTCAACGGCACGGGACAACTGCGAAAGTGCCAAAACCGGAATGCCCAATTCTTTCGACAGGGCTTTCAACTGACGGGATATGTATGATATTTCCTGTTCACGGTTGCCTCCTTTGGCAGCGTCGCCGCCCTGCATGAGTTGGAGGTAATCGATGAATATCATCTGTATATCGTATTTCTGCTTCAATCTTCTGCACTTCGCCCGCAATTCGAATATGCTCAATCCCGGATTATCATCTATATAAATAGGTGCATTGGCGAGAGACTGGGTTTTCTCTCTTATCATGGTCTTCTCCCACTCCTCCAACTTGCCTTGCGATTTGAAACGTCTGCCCTCTATGCTCGCTTCCGCCGAGATAAGTCTCGACGTCAACTCGCTTGCCGTCATTTCCAACGAAAATATCGCAACAGGCTTATGGAAATCCACAGCCATGTTTCTCGCCATCGTTATTGCCAAAGCCGTCTTTCCCATTGCGGGACGGGCAGCAAGTATAATCAACGTACCCTTTTGAAATCCGCCTATTTTGTTGTCCAATTCCCTGAAACCGCTTGGCAAACCCGACGCATCGTCAGCAGAAGACTGTGCCTTTTCTATTTCGTTTATCGTTTGCCGAAGCAGGACATCCATGCCCAAAATATCGGAATTGAAGTTGCTGTCGTTTATTTCGAGGAACTTGGTCTCTGTTTTGTCCAACAAATCCAACACGTCGTTCGTCTCGTCATACGAATCCCGCAACGTTTCCGTCGAAACGCGTATCAGTTCTCTTTGAATGAATTTCTCCGAAAGCAAACGCACATGATATTCTATGTGTGCCGCCGAAGTGATACGGGTGGTCAGTGAAGTCAACTTGGAATAACCGCCGACCGTTTCAAAGGTTCCGTTTTTCTTCAACCTCTCCGATACGGTCAGAATATCGACGGGACTTCCCTCTGCGAAGAGAGAACTTATCGCTCTGAATATTTCGGCATGCTCGTTCAAGTAAAAATACTCCGGCTTGATTATATCGATGGAATTACTCAAAGCATCTTGATCCAGAAGCAAGGCTCCGAGGACGGATTCCTCTATGTCCGTTGCTTGCGGCGGCATGTTGCCGTTTATGTTGAACGCCTGCTCGTATGTCATTCTCGCTTTCGGTAAGCGATTTGCCTTTCTTGTCTCTTCCATTTCAACTTGCAAATATACGATTTTTTGTTTGACGGTTGCGTTCCGAAAAGCCATTGCAATAAACCGACCGTAGGGACTTCCTTATCTTATATATTGGTTCTCTGCAACAAAAACAGCGGAAGAAAATACTTGAACAAAGTCGCTGCAATCTGTATAATGTCGGATTGCGGAGGAAAAACAAGAACCCGAAACAGGTTCTTTGCAAGAAATTTCGCCTTTTCTATTGCAAAGTACATGGAAAGTCGTACCTTTGCACGGCAAAAGTGGAAAGATTTGGATTGATTGCAACCACGTACAAAAAATGCTAAAACAACATTTTCTTACCTGATACATCAATATCCGCTTTCCGTTTTGTTCATTTGAAGAAATGGTTCATTCATTTGAAGTAACAGTAAAAACAGATAGAAGATGGCTTATTTTTTTACGTCGGAATCGGTATCGGAAGGACACCCCGACAAGGTGGCAGATCAAATTTCAGATGCCATATTGGACGAATTCTTGAAACAAGACGAAAATTCCAAGGTTGCATGCGAGACTTTGGTAACGACAGGCTTGGTCGTGCTTAGCGGAGAGGTCAAATCGACTGCATACGTCGATATTCAAAAGACTGCAAGGAAGGTTATCAGAAACGCAGGCTACACAAAGGGCGAATACATGTTCGAGTCGAACTCATGCGGCGTTCTTTCGTCTCTGCACGAGCAGAGTCCGGACATCAATCAGGGCGTGGAACGCAAAAAGGAAGAAGAACAGGGTGCGGGAGACCAAGGTATGATGTTCGGTTATGCCTGCAACGACACGGAGGACTTCATGCCGCTGCCTTTACAGCTTTCACACATGCTTGTTTATGAACTTTCGCTTATCCGAAAGGAAGGCAAACTCATGCCATACCTCAGACCGGATTCCAAAAGTCAGGTAACAGTGGAGTATAACGACGATAACACGCCACGGGCGATAAATACCATTGTCATCTCCACCCAACACGATGAGTTCGACTCCGAGGAGAAGATGCTCGCGCGAATAAAGGAAGATGTAAGGAACATACTCATTCCGCGAGTTGTGGCAAAGCTGCAAAAAAAAGAGTTGAAGAGATTGTTCGATAACGAATACAAGCTCTATGTCAACCCGACCGGCAAATTCGTCATAGGAGGTCCTCATGGCGATACGGGCTTGACGGGCAGGAAAATCATTGTCGATACCTACGGAGGCAGGGCTGCACATGGTGGCGGGGCTTTCTCGGGCAAGGATTCTTCCAAAGTCGATAGAAGTGCGGCGTATGCGGCAAGGCACATTGCCAAAAACATGGTTGCCTCAGGGCTTTGCTCTGAAGCGATGGTGCAGTTGGCTTATGCAATAGGCGTTGCCGAGCCTGTGGGTGTGTATGTGAATACTTACAACACGGCAAAAGCCACGGACGCCAAGGGTAACAGAATGACCGATGGCGAGATTGCTGAAAGAATAAAGGAGATTTTCGACCTCAGACCTTATTCCATAGTACAAAGGTTCGGTTTGAAAAATCCGATTTACCTTCCGACCGCAACCTACGGCCACTTCGGCAGGACGCCTTACAAGAAACAGGTAACCCTTATCCGAAACGGCAGGGAAGAAACCCGCGAGGTGGAATTTTTCCCGTGGGAGAAGACCGATTATGCAGGCATAATCAAAGAGAAATTCGGGCTTTGAACAATGATTGAACGCAGGACGACGTTTCGCAAATAAAAAGAGAGTTTGACGAAACGCCGTTTTGCAGTGATTAAACGCTGTTTCGATAAATTCTTTCGGCGTTTTATTCCGGCGAAACGGCGTTTGGATTTTATATTGATTTATATGAGTTTAGGTAGTTTTGATTTCAGAGAAGTATTGACGGCATTCATGGTCTTGTTTGCCGTAATTGACATCGTGGGTTCCATTCCCATAATCTTGGACATTAAAGAGAAGGTTGGGAAAATCAATGCCGGCAAAGCATCATTGCTTGCTTTCGGTTTGTTGGTGGTGTTCCTTTTCATGGGTGAGGCATTGTTGAAGTTCTTCAACGTGGACATTCCGTCTTTCGCCATTGCGGGAGCAGTGGTTCTTATAGCCCTTGCGATAGAAATGACGTTCAACATAACGATTTTCAAGAACGATTCCCCCGAAGGTAATTCGACCATCGTTCCTCTCGTCTTTCCGCTTATTGCGGGAGCAGGTTCGTTGACCACATGTATATCGCTGCGTGCCGAATGTTCGGCGATAAACGTCATAATAGCGATAGCACTCAACATGGCTGTCGTTTATCTTGTGCTGAAAAAGGTGAACCTCATGGAAAAACTGCTCGGCAAGGGAGGAATTTACATTTTGAGGAAATTCTTCGGCATAATACTGCTTGCAATGAGCGTGAAGTTGATTGTAACCAACTTGGGCGTTTTGATGAAATAGCCCGATAAGTGAGATTAACAAAATCTTGTTGAAACAAAAAGGGAAAGGCTTCTGTTTACATACGGACAAAGTTTTATCTTTGTCCGTTTTCGAGTATAGAATAAAGAACAAAATCAAGCCGACAAAGATATGGAATTCAGGTTAAGCCAAAATGCGGAAAACATATTGAAGAACAGTCGCGGCGAAGCCATAAGGCTGAACTCCGATTGCATAGAAGTGGAGCACATTCTGCTTTCCATTTTACGTTTGAAGCAATGCAAAGCATTCGCTTTTTTGAGTCGTTATTGCGATTGCGAGGCATTGAAGACTCAAATAGAGAATGCACTCAGGGAATTCGGCAACGACTTCGACATAAAGACGGAAAAGGACGATATAACTCTTAGCGAAGAGGCAGAGAAGGTAATCAAGATTTCCCATTTGGAGAGTTTGAAGTCCCGGAAGAAAGAAGTGGATAGCGAGGACTTGCTTGCTGCCATTTTGTTCTGCAAGGAATCGCTGTCCGCAAGACTTTTGCAAGCCGAGAATATAGATTATAAACTATTGGAGAGCCAATCGGACAAGGCGGAACTCACCTTGAAAATTCTCCAACCTGACAATCCGAACAAGGAAAACAAACCTTTCGGCATTTCGCTCAACCTTCCTTCCGACTCTTCTGCCAATGCGGAGAAAGAGAACAAAAACACGAACACGCCTTTATTGGATAATTTCGGCAAGAACCTCTCGTACCTTGCAGAGAACGGCAAATTGGATCCGGTCGTCGGCAGAGACAACGAAATAGAACGCATTTGCAGAATACTCTCACGCCGCAAGAAGAACAATCCCATACTCATCGGAGAACCCGGCGTTGGTAAAAGCAGCATTGCGGAGGGCTTGGCAATCAGGATTGCGGAGAAAAGAATTCCATATTCGCTGATGAACAAAATCATCTATACGCTCGATTTGGCTTTGGTCGTCGCAGGAACGAAGTATCGCGGTCAGTTCGAGGAGCGAATCAAGGGATTGATTACCGAATTGGAAAGAAACAGGGACATAATCCTCTTCATAGACGAAATACATACCATTGCAGGAGCCGGAAACTCGGAAGGAGGGTTGGACGCCTCCAATATCTTCAAGCCGGCTTTGGCAAGGGGAGAGATACAGTGCATAGGAGCAACTTCCATAGAGGAATACCGAAAATACATAGAAGCGGACGGTGCTTTGGAACGCAGGTTCCAAAAAGTGTTGATAGAACCCACGAGCATTGAGGAGACGCTTGTTATACTCGATAACATCAAAGGAAAATACGAAGCCTTTCATAATGTCCGTTACAGCGAGGAAGCGTTGAAAGCCTGTGTGATGCTGACCGACAGATACATGCCCGACAGAAATCTTCCGGACAAGGCAATCGACATAATGGACGAAGCGGGAGCCAACAAGAGGATACACAGCGGTGCGATACCCTCCGAATTGCAGGAGATACAACTTGCGTTGAACGAAGCAAAGAAAGAAAAACACGAAGCCGCCGTGAAACAGGAATTTGAAAAGGCTTTGCAAATCAAAAACAAGATAGAAGCCCTCCAAATGCGGCTGAAAGAGGAGTCCGACAGGTTTCAAACTTCTTTATCCGAAACAAGGCAGGAAGTAAACGAACAAGACGTGGCTGCAATAATCTCTCAGGCAAGCGGAATAAGTGTGGAGAAAATAGGACAAAGCGAACAGAAGAAGTTGCTCGATATGGAGCAGATACTCTCTTCGCAAGTCATAGGACAAAATGCGGCAGTCAAAAAGGTTTGTCAGGCAGTCAAACGGGCAAGAACGGGATTGAAAGATCCCAATCGTCCGAACGGCAGCTTCATCTTCATAGGCTCGACAGGCGTCGGCAAAACCCTTTTGGCGAAACGCCTTGCCGAATATCTGTTCGACTCTCAGGAAAATCTGATACGCTTGGACATGAGCGAGTATATGGAGAAGTACAGCGTTTCCAAACTGATCGGAGCTCCTCCGGGATACGTCGGCTATGAGCAGGCGGGGCAACTGACCGAGAAAGTCCGCAATCACCCGTATTCCATCGTGCTTTTCGATGAAATAGAGAAAGCTCACGCAGATGTGTTCAACATATTGTTGCAGATACTCGACGAAGGACAGTTGACAGATTCGGCAGGCAGGAAGACAGACTTCAAGAACACCGTGGTGATAATGACCTCCAACGTGGGTTCACGCCGTTTGAACGATTTCGGAGTAGGGGTAGGTTTCTCAACTTCGACAAGACAGGAAAACATGGCTTTGTTGGAACAAGACGTTATAGAAAAGGACTTGAAGAAAACCTTTGCTCCAGAGTTCTTGAACCGTATAGACGAAATCGTATTCTTCAATTCATTGGGAGACAAAGAGCTTATTCAGATTGTGGACTTGGAACTCGGTAATTTGGCAAAACGTTTGAAAGAATTGAATTACACTTTGAACGTAAGTCTTGCCGCAAAGAAACATATCATTTCAAGCACAACCGACAGCAAATACGGAGCAAGACCTCTCCGACGAGGCATTCAATCTCTTGTGGAGAACCCTTTGAGCGAGCTTTTGCTGCAAAACACTCAACGCAACGGCGGGGAAATATCCGTTGACCTGACGACAGCTGGCGGAAAATCCGAATTGAAAATAGAAATAAAAGACAAGGAGGAAGGGGAAAGCAAATGAAGAAAATAAAGAACTTCCTTGAAGAATTCGGAGCCTATCTGATGTTGATGAAAGAAGCGCTTCGCAGACCTCAAAACGCCCATGTATTCCGTCGGAAGATGCTTTTCGAGATGAAGGCTTTGGGCTTGGATTCCATATTGATTGTTTCCATAATATCCGTCTTCGTCGGAGCGGCGGTAATCATTCAGTTGATTTTGAATTTGAACAATCCTATTTATCCTGATTGGGTTTATGGATTTGCTTCACGAAAAGCCATAATGTTAGAGTTCTCCCCCACCATAATATCTCTTATTTTGGCAGGAAAATGTGCCTCCCGCATAGCCTCCGAACTCGGTTCGCAGAGAATCAGCGAGCAGATTGACGCTCTTGAAGTGATGGGAGTGAACACGCCTTCCTACCTTATATTGCCTAAGATAGTGGCTTCGATGGTTTTCTTTCCGCTCTTGATTATTCTGAGTATCTTTATCGCGATATTGGGAGGGGCTTTGGGTGCCGTGATGATGGGGTCGCTGACCATGCACGCTTACATTGAAGGCTTGCGATTGGAGTATGGCAATATCGACATGGTGTTCGCAATAGTCAAAACCTTTGTAAACGCAATCATAATCTCCACAATAGCGTCATATAGAGGCTATACGCTGAAAGGAGGCTCCGTCGAGGTGGGAGTGCAATCCACAAAGGCTGTCGTGCAAAGCAGCATAGTGATAATGATTTTCGATTTGGTGATAACCAATTTATTCATGTAGCGGTATGATAAGGGTAGAGAATGTATCGAAATGCTTTAACGGCAAAAAGGTTCTGGATAACGTTTCCACGGAATTCGAAAGCGGGAAATGCAACCTTATAATAGGAAAAAGCGGAAGCGGGAAAACGGTATTGATGAAGTGCCTCGTGGGTTTGTTTTCGCCCGATGAAGGCTTCATACACTTCGATGACAGAGTGCTTCGCCGGTTATCTAAGGAAGAAAAGGTCAATTTGCGGAAAGATATCGGCATGTTGTTTCAAGGAGGTGCCCTTTTCGACTCCATGAACGTGGAAGAGAACATAATGTTTCCCATAAGAATGTTCCAGAAATCGGACTTCAAGACAATGAAAAAGCGTGTCGATTTTTGTTTGGAGCGTGTCAATCTCAGCGGAATCAACCAACTGATGCCTTCGGAACTGAGCGGAGGCATGCAAAAGCGTGTCGCCATAGCCAGAGCGATAGCAACGCAACCCAAATACCTGTTTTGCGACGAGCCCAACTCGGGTCTCGACCCTCTTACTTCGATTGTTATCGACAAACTGATAATGGAAATCACTCATGAGTACAATATAACCACCGTTGTGAACACTCACGACATGAACTCGGTGATGGAAATCGGCGAAAAGATAAATTTCATCTACCAAGGCAAACTTTGGTGGAGAGGAAGCAACAAAAACATTTTGTCAACCGACAATCAGGAGTTGAATGACTTCATTTTCTGTTCCGCTCTCACCAAGAAATTACGAGAAAAATAAACATCCGTATCATGAAACATAAATCCACCCGGATACATAAAGGTCTTTTGATTGCCAAACGCAGTTTTCAGGTTTTGCTGACTGCATTGATAATAGTCTTTGCCTTTCCGACCAAATCCTCCTTCAAATACGAATTTACCAAAGGACAGTTTTGGAAACACGAAAACCTGATTTCTCCGATGGATTTCTCCATTAAGAAGACGGAAAAGGAAATCCGGCAGGAGGAAAAAGAAATCGAACGAAACAAAAAGCTGTTTTTCAAGAAAGATAAAGCCTTTGAAACAACTGCTTTGGAAGAATTCCGAAATGCAAACGCCGAGAAAACGGATTCCAGAAGCCTGAATTTCGCAATGGAAACCATAAAACGATTGTATGCGATAGGGATTTTGCAGAATACGGACGGGAACGCTCAGAACGATATAGTGGTCGTAGAAAATAATGTGGCACAGGAATATGACGCAGATGAGTTTCTCAGCTTGCGACAAGCCACGGAAGAAGCCCAAAGGAACATCGAGCAAAGCAATCTGCCGAATAAAGATGAGATGATTAAGATTATAACGGAAGGTCTTAAAGCAAACCTGCGTTTCGATGCCGACATGACGGCACAAGTCCTCAACACACAGTTGCAAGAAATCACTCCGAACAAAGGATTGGTCTATACGGGAGAGTTAATCATAGGAAAGGGCGAGCAAATCACCGATGAGAAATATCAAATCCTTTCATCGCTTAAACAGGAATACGAAGGGCAAAACGTATCCAAGGCAAAGCAATACACCATAAAGCTGGGACAATTTCTCCTTGTGGTCATTGCTCTCACCGCAATGATGCTATTCATCAACCACAGCAACAAAGAAGCCTTCAAAGACAACAGAAAAGTCCTTCTTATCCTCTTTGTCATTCTCTTTATGAACCTTATAATGGCAGGAGTCATGTTCATAAATCCCAAATACATCTATGCGGTTCCGTTATGTATCACTCCGATAATCATAAGAACCTTTTTCAACACAAAAACTGCCCTTTACGTCTTCCTCGTCAGCATAATCATAATAGGATTTGCCGTACCCAACGGCTTTGAATTCGTGTTCTACCAACTTATAGCGGGCATGATGGCAATCGTAAGCATAGAACACTCCGAGAAACGTTCGAGTTTCCTTCTCACAAGCCTCTTCATATTCGCCAGCTACGCCCTTATATATATAGCAACCACCCTTATACAGAACATGGAATTGAATCAACTCGAGTGGCAGCGTTTCGTGATGTTTGCAATCAATGCCATAATGGTTCTTTTCTGCGTTCCGTTCGTGATTATCTTGGAAAAGATGTTCAACCTTTTGAGCGACTTTTCTCTAATCGAATACACAAATACCAATACCAAAATTCTGAGAGAACTTTCCGTCAAAGCACCGGGAACCTTTCAGCATTGCGTTCAAGTCGCCAACATAGCGGAAGACCTCATTCACGAAATCGGTGGCAATGCAATGCTTGCACGAGCCGGAGCCTTGCACCATGACATCGGCAAGATACTTATTCCCATGTTCTTCGTGGAAAACCAGAATACCGGATTCAACCCTCATGACGAGCTTACTTACGAAGAGTCGGCTCAAATAATAATTTCCCACGTTACAAATGGCGTTACATTGGCGAAGAAGTACGGATTGCCCGAACAAATCGTGGATTTCATTCGCACACATCACGGCACGAGCAAAACAAAATACTTTTACAACAAACAGCTTGCCGAATTTCCCGATATGCCGATTGATGAGCAGAGTTTCACTTACCGAGGTCCGAGACCGTTCTCCAAAGAGACCGCAATAGTAATGATGGTCGATAGCGTGGAAGCGGCTTCTCGAAGTCTGAAAAGCCATTCCGAAGAAGCCATTTCGGCATTGGTCGATGGAATTATAGATTCTCAAATAGCCGACGACCAATATTCCAATGCAGATATAACGTTCCGAGACGTGAACAAGGCGAAAAGCATTTTGAAAAAGAAGCTGCAAAGCATCTATCACGTCAGAATAGAATATCCCGTAAGCAAGAAATAAGCATGGAAGCAATGATACTCGCCGCAGGCATGGGAACGCGGCTCATGCCTCTGACCAAAGACAAACCGAAAGCCCTTGTCGAAGTGGCAGGTTGCACGCTCCTTGAAAGAAACATAAGAAAGATGATAAGTTTCGGCATAAAGCATATAGTCATCAACACTTATCACTTTCCGGAACAAATACACGAATACATCGAACGCAGACAATACCCTGCCGATATTTACTTCTCCGACGAGAAAGAAGAACTTCTCGATACTGGAGGCGGTTTCCTGAATGCCGAAAGGTACTTCACCAAGACCCAACCCATACTTCTGCATAATGTGGACATCATCAGCGACATCGATTTTAAGCAAGTGGAAAGCCGCTTGCAAACGGAACAAGCCCTTGCACTGCTTTGCGTCAGCGAAAGGCAGACGGAGCGTCATCTTCTCTTCGATGCCGACAACCGTCTCTGCGGACGGGATAACCTACGCAGCGGAGAAACATATCTTTCCGGTAACGGGAAGCCCAAGTACTCCTACGCATTCAGCGGAATACACTTTCTGCAACCCGAAATCTTCAATCTCTTCACTCTGAAAGGCAGGTTCTCCATATTGGAGCAGTACCTCCTGCTTGCCGACCGTTATCCTATACGTCCATTCCTTCACAGTGCGGAAAATTGGTACGATGTCGGCAAAATCGACAGCCTCGAAGCAATAGAAAAAGCCTTGGAGAAGCATCGGAAGTGCCGGAAATCCGAGAAAAAGTTTTGTCCTGTGAACGATAAATAGTACTTTTGTAACCATAAACGAAAATAAATCAGAATATATATGAGAAGAACAGCAGCGAAATTATTATCCGCATTGGCTTTGTTGGCAACAATGCAGGCATATTCCCAAATCACACCTCACACAACGGCGGATTACCGGCTTTTCGGCTATCCCCAACAAGTCAGATATATGAAATTCGAGTCCGATTCCAACCTGAAAAATCAACGAACCAGCTTCATAGAAGACTATCAACTGACTTTCGACAATCAACGCCGCCTTACGGAACGCACGAACTACATCGATGGCAGGCAAGACCGCCATTGCAAGTTCGAGTACGACAACAACCGCCATCTTGCCAAAGAAACACTCATGGAAGCCGACAACAAAATCGTTTCGCTCACCGAATACACCTATAACTATCTCGGACGCGTGTCGCAGATAACCACAGTGGAGTATCCGCAAAGCAGAGGCGGAGCCAATACCGTCGTAAGACAGGAGACATACGAGTACAACGCAAAAGGACAACAAATAAAGCAAACCATAACTTCCGACAACAACAGAGAAAGTCGTACAACCGAATTCTTCTACGGTCCGCAGGACAGCCTCATATACTCGATAACCAAATACTCTTACAACAATCACGTCGATAAAACCACATACAAGCGAGACTTCAACCACACCCTGATAGAGAAAACGGACGTCCGCAACGACAAAACGATACGTCGCGAGACCTATCGCTACAATGACAAAGGTTTGATGGACAAGAAAGAAATCTACAACGGCAAAAACAAGAAACTTCTCACCTATACATATACATACGACCAACACGACAACCTCACGGAAGAAATAGCAGTAAACGACAAAGGCGTAAAGACAATAGAGTACTACTACAAATACGAGAAAGACAAGTATTTCAACTGGACAAAACGCACAGTGTATGACGTATGGGACGTAAAATACACCGAAATCCGCAAGATAGACTATCTCGACAAAGAATACTGGTATGAAGACCTCAAAGACGAGGACACGAAACGCGTGGTAAAAGACCTCGACAAATAAAGCGAAAACCGAAGCACAGTTTCACAAAATCAAAACGCCGAAAGAATTTTTTCTTTCGGCGTTTTAATCTTCACGAATCGGCGTTTCGTTTCCAGCTTTGCAGAGTCTGATTTTCTGTTTTTTGTGAACGGCATTCTCAAACCGGTTTTGTCATGCTCTGTTTCGTCTCATAACTCATTGTTTCGGTATTGGAAGTTTTGCTGAAAGTGCAACATCGGAATATATCGTGAATTGCCGAAAAGCGAGAAAGACAGAGCGGAAAGCAAGTGCGGAATATATGGAGTGCTTGTTTTGTTTGGGTGCAATGAAATAATTTAGTAATTTTGCCGCTTCAAACAGAAATACCGACAATATGAAAGGTATAAGAATAAACCTCTCGTCCGGTTCTCCCTCTCCATTGAAGAAAGGGTTTTGGACAAGGACGCTCGTCATGGCTCTTGCCATCTTCATAGCATCGTTGCTTTTTAAGTTCGTCGATGTGAGTTCCATTTTCTCGGCTGTTGCGGCTGCTTTGGTGATAAGCCTGTTGAATGCTTTCTTGAAGCCACTGCTTATGTTGATTTCGGCACCGCTCATATTGATGAGCCTCGGGCTTTTTCAGTTGGTTATAAATGCCGTGATAGTTCTTCTTGCTTCGCATTTGGTCAAGGGATTTCATGTGGACGGACTTCTCGATGCCGTGCTGTTCAGCATAGTCGTTACTCTCATAGGCTTCCTTTTGGATTTGCCTCAAAGAGTGAAGAGGATAAAAGACACGTTGACTTTCGGCGAAAAGGAGGAAGAAGACGGAAAAGAGGTGTTCACCGATTATGAAGAGGTGGAGGACAAAGACGCAACCGGCGATACGGATGAAGAAAACAAGAATAAGGATTAAACAAAAAAGCTATTATGCAGGTTTGTCATAAGATAGATGAATTGCTCTCTTGTGTGGATACATTCAAGAGAGAAGGAAAGACAATAGGTTTGTTGCCCACGATGGGAGCTTTGCATGAGGGACATCTCTCTCTTGCGAAAAGGGCAAAGGAAGAGAACGATGTTCTGATATGCAGCGTTTTCGTCAATCCCATACAGTTTAACAACAAAGAGGATTTGGAAAAGTATCCGAGAGATTTGGAAGCCGATGTGGCATTGCTTGACGGTATAGGTTGCGATGTGGTGTTTGCACCTTCCGCGGAGGAGGTCTATGCCGAGGAACCGACAGAGAAATACAGCTTCGGAGCCTTGGAACAGGTGTTGGAGGGACCTCAAAGACCGGGACACTTCAACGGCGTTGCCACAATAGTGCATAAACTCTTCAAATGGGCAAGACCCGACCGTGCATACTTCGGAGAAAAGGACTACCAGCAGATTGCAATCGTCAAAGACCTTGTAAGGCAATTCTCCATTCCCGTTCAAATAGTGGAATGCCCTATATACAGGGACGCAGACGGTCTTGCAACGAGTTCGAGAAACCGCAGGCTTTCCGCCAAAGCAAGAAAGATTGCACCGAAGATACATGAAATCCTCCTTAAATCGGCAACTTTGGCAAAGGATATGTCGTATTCCCAAATCAAGAGCTATGTGGAGGGCGAGTTTGCGATGAGAAAGGACTTTGAATTGGAGTATTTCGAGGTGGTAGATGCCAAGACCCTTCAACCGATCAGGCGTCCGAGCGAGAACGGAGCCGTAGGCTGCGTGGCAGTCTGGTTGGACGGAGTGCGATTGATAGATATACAAAAATATTGATATGAAAGCGTTTTCCGCATTTGCTTCTCTGCTTTTCGTTGCGGCGGTTGCCGTTTCGCAAAGCAGTGTGGAGGAGTATCGTTTCTTCACGGTACCGCAAGCCGACGACTATGAAGGAAAAGTAGTCAGCACGTTCATCGCCCATAAAAGCAACGAACACCGCAGCAAAGCGGTGCTTTACCTGCATGGTTACAACGATTATTTCTTCCAATACCAAATGGGAGACAGCGTCATAGCCCATGGCATGGACTTTTACGCCGTGGAATTGAGAAAATACGGCAGAAGCAAATTGGAAAATCAAACATGGTTCGAGGTGAAAGACCTTTCGGAGTACTACGCCGACATAGACAGTGCGATAGCACGCATAAAGGCGGAAGGCACAAAGGACATTTATTTCCTTGCACACTCGACCGGAGGTTTGATAGCCTCATTGTATTTGAACGACAGACAGGAAGAAAGGAGCATAAAGGCAGCCGTCTTCAATTCTCCTTTCTTGGATTTCAACCTTTCGGGCATTGTCCGCAACGGATTGATACCTGCCTTGACTTTTTTCAGACCCGTGCTTGGCAAGGCGAGAATATCGCAAGGCAAAAGCAGTGTTTACGCCAACAGTCTCTTGAAAGACAGACAAGGAGAGTGGGAATTTGATACGCTGATGAAGTTCCCGGTGTCTCCGTCTGTCAGCATAAACTGGTTGAGTGCCATAAAACGGGGACATCGCAGGGTTAAAAAGGGATTGAACATAGCTTGTCCTGTCTTGGTTTTGAGTTCCGATGCTTCGAACGGTGATGCTGCCACAACCGACCGGGTATTGAATTATAAGCATATCATGAAACGAGCCGACAGATTGGGCAACGACATAAGCAAACGCACAATACACAACGGCAAGCACGACCTTGCATTAAGCATAAAGCCCGCAAGGGACGAATTTTACAGGCAGATGTTCGACTTCATCGCCACTCACTGAGACTTTGATAAGCCTTTGCCTTTGTTCTTTCAGCCTTCGATGTGTATTACTTTCTTGGTTGCGAAAAACTCGTCCTCGAAGTAATCGCTTATGTTGAAGACTCTGTATTTCTTCTTCACCTTCGAGAGTTCCTCCGTCAAGTCTCCGCCTTTCAGATAGAGGATACCATTCGGCAGGTCGTGATATTGAATTTTTGAAATCCTGCCTTGTGTCCACGGAATGAAGTCCTCGAAAGTCGTAACGGCACGGCTGACTATGAAATCGAACTTTCCCTGCACCGTTTCGGCTCTTGTCTGTTCGCTTCTCACGTTTTCCAAACCCAAAGCTTCCGTAATGGCTTGCACAACCTTTATTTTCTTGCCGATGGAATCGACAAGAAAGAACTTCGTTTCGGGAAACATTATCGCCAAAGGAAGTCCCGGAAACCCGCCTCCCGTACCTATGTCGAGAATTTCGCAATTCGGTTTGAACATGCACACCTTCGCTATTGCCAAGGAGTGAAGTATATGATGTACGAAAAGGTTCTCCGTATCCTTTCGGGAGATAAGATTTATTTTCTCGTTCCATTGCAGGAACTCTTCGCAGAAACGTTCGTACAAATTCAGTTGCTCTTTTTCCAGAAAAGGAAAGTATTTTTTCAGTTCTTCTCTCATGTCTTATTTTTCTATGGTTGTTTCCGGGTACATGCTCTTCCAAAGACCGGCATCGTCCATCAGATACTTCTCGAACCAAGCAAAGATGGTCTTATTCCAAGCAAGGCGTTTCTTATAGTCCGTTATGCCGTGATTTTCTCCCTTTACGCTGATGAACTGAACCTCTTTACCCAAAATCTTCAAGGCATTGTACATCTGAATGCTTTCTCCTATCGGTACATTTGTGTCGGAAGTTCCGTGCAAGAGCAGGAGCGGAGTGTTGATTTTGTCTGCCGAGAAAAGAGGGGAGTGTTCAGTGTAGAGCTTTGCCGCATTCCACGGGTAGGAGTTCGCACTTGCCGCAGCCGAATAGCTGTATCCCCAATAGCCTTCGCCCCAATAAGAAGTTATGTTCGATATTCCGGCATGAGAGATTGCCGCCGCAAAAATATCGCTTCGGCTTATAAGGTATTGGGTCATGAATCCACCGTAGCTTGCTCCCATGCAACCGATTTTATCCTTGTTTATGAACGAATGTTCCTTGCAGAAGGCTTTCACGCTTGCTATTATGTCGTCAGCCGTGCCTTCTCCCCAAGAGTTGACGTGCCTTGCGGCAAATTCCTGTCCGTATCCGATTGTGCCGGAGGGGTTGAGAACATAGACGACAAAGCCTCTCGCCGTATAAAGGTAAGGACTGTAACGCGAATTGAACGTTCTGTCGCTCGGTAATGTGCCTCCGTAATAATAAACTATCAAAGGATATTTCTTTTGCGGGTCGAAATCACTCGGCAAATAGTATCTGCCCTCGACCGTTCCGCTTTTCGTCTTGTTGTTCCATACTTCCATTCTGCCCAATTCCCAACTCTCGTATTCTTTCTTTTGAGGGAAATAAATCTCACGGCTCTTTCCCGAAGCATACTCGAACAAACGGTCGGGCTTATCGTAGTTCTGTCCGATGAAAAGGCTGAGAGAACCGTCCTCTGTGCAAGAATATGAACTCACGACATCGCAAGGCAAAGGCAGTTTTTCCACTTTGTTGTTATCCTTCGGGTAAAAGGCATAAATATTTACGGAATCTTTGTCCGTGCAAGTCAATATCACCCTGTCTTTCTTTATCTCGAAGTCGTTTATCGAGGGATTGAAATCAGCCAACACCGCTTCCGCCTTGCGGTTTTGCCTGTTCCATGAAAGGATTGTCTTTTGAAAAAGGTTGGGTGTCTGATTTCTCTTCACCCTTGCCGCAACGGAGTTGAACGCCTCGCAGGAAGCAAGCAGCAAAAGGGTGTTCTCGTCGGCGTACTTAGCATTCTCCACGAAAGCATCGGTGAACAAAGTGTCGAGAGTCATCGTTTCGAGATTCAACTCGTAGAAGCTGCGATACAAGAAAGGTCTTTTGGTATAATCCTCTTCGCCAAGCGATATAAGCAAACGCTCATCATTCCAAATATCACACAAAGCCACCCCGCGATGAGAAAATGTCAACCTTTGCAAACTCTTATTTCCCAAACGGTAAAGCCATAAATCGCTTCTATCACGCCAATTTGCATTTGCCCTGTCTTCCGGAGAAAGCAAGCGATTCAAGTCTCCTTTCTTTTGTGCGAACTCCTCGCTGACCGAAACGATGAAAGCCTGTTCGTTATCCAAGAATTTGATTTCTCCGTACGGCACATTCTCTGCCACCACCTCGCTTTCCATTGTCTGCGGATTGAAAACAACCAAACTGTTGCAGCCGTTTATCTCCTCCGTGTGGTAAAGCAAATCGCTTTTTGGCAGCCAAGCCGTATAGAAATGTCTGTCGCTCTCCATCAACAGCCTGTCTCCATCGGTACTTCTGAGCTGCCATGCCCATCGGTTCTTGCCTTGCTTGTCCGTATCGTAGAATTTCAAAAGGTAGTACTTCGCATTGGGAGACAATTCCACCGAATAAAGATGTCTGCCGCCCAACATCGCCTCCAAGGACAAGGCTTGTTTCGCCACCATTGGTTTTGCTTCCGCATGCTCTGCCTCATACAGGAGTTTCAATTCGCTGTCCTTGCCGCATGAAAGAGCAATACATATATCATAAACACCGCTCTCGTACTCTCCCTCGAAGGTGAGAGTATCCTTTCCGTCGTTTTTCTTATCCTTTTTCCCGATGGCGAAATCCGCCTTTAAGGCAGAAGAAGCAATAATCGAGAACTTGATGTTTTCCTGCTTGGAAACAAAGAGTTTGAAACCTGCTGCGATAATCTTCCTGCCCTCACCCGTTTCGTTAAGACGAAAGAAACCTGCTTCATCGGCACGAATGCTGCGAATGCAGTCCTTATTGTTTCCGGCAAAAGCGAAATTGCTCAAAGCGTCGAAGCCCTTGCCGTTATTATCCGTTGAATCCAACATTATCGGAAGCACAGCTGTATATTCGCCGAAGACGTTCAACTCTTCCACAACCCTTTGTCCGAAAACGCTCAGCATGCTTACGCATGACAAAAGCAACAAACATAATTTTTTCATATCCGTTGAAATTTACCGATTTGCAAAGGTATGGATTTTTTCGCAAAGCCGACGAAGCCGATACGGCAGGTGGATTGTAGGCAGTATGAATGCTTCCGGCGAAATGCCGTTCCGGAAAGATGAAATGCCGAAAAGAATTTTTTATTACGCCGCTTCGTAAAATTCTTACGCCGTTTCGGTATTCGGCTGTTCGAGAAAGACTTGGAAAAGAAGCCCTACTGCACGTCTGTTTGTTCGAGACGGCGGAGAAGTTCCTCGGTTCTGTCCTCCACCTCGTGCAGTCTTTGTTTGCAAAAGGCTATGAGTTCTTCCGCACGCTCGATTTTCAGTTCCAACTCGTCTATCTTGGTCTCGCTGTTCTCCAAACAGGCTGTGATTTGCTTCAATTCTTCGTATGCTTCTTCGTAATTCTTCGGTGTTGTGCTTTCCATCTGCTTTCTTTCTTGTTATTGTATTACGGAAACGAGTTCTCCGTCGTGAAATCTTGTCTTTATCTTCTCGCCGCTCTTCAAATCGGGCTTGTCGGTCAGCAGTTTGTCGTTGTGATACGTCAGAGTGTAGCCCTTTTGCAGCAGAAGGGCAGGGTGGAGCAGGCCGATGTACTTCTCGTTCATGCGGATTTTCTCCTTTTCGGCTTCAAGCCTGTTGCGGGTTCTCATCGTCAGCAGGTTTTCAGCCTCTTTGATGTTTTGTTCCGCCTGTTTGTAGAACGATATTATGTAGTCTGCCAAGTCGGTCGGCGTTATGCCGTTGTGCCATGCCGTTTGCTCGGCAACGGTAAGGTTGGTTGCATGCCCTATTCCGGTCAATACGGGCAACGGACAAAGGCTTATCGCCCGGCAAAGGCGGTAATCGTTGTAGCAACTCAAGCCTGCGTCGCCTCCTCCGCCTCTTATGATGAGTACTGCGTCGAAGAAGTCGCTCACAATGTTGATTTTGTCGAATATATCGAGCATATTGCTGACGGCTCCTTCGCCTTGCAGAAGCGAAGTGAAGAGATGATGGAATATTTTGTACTTGGGCGAGTAGGCATTCAGCACGTTGAGAAAATCATGATAGCCTTTGCTGCTTGTAACCGATATGACGGCAAGGCTCTTCGGCAGCGAGGACAGAGTGCAACGTTTGTTCAACTCGAACAAACCCTCTTTTTGCAAACGCTCCACGCATAAACGTTTCTCCTTTTCCAATTCCCCGAGAGTGTAATTGGTATCTATGTCCGTTATTCTCAGGCTCAAGCCATAGAATTCGTCGAACATTATGCAGACACGGCACAGGACGTTTATGCCGTCGCATAAATCTCCGAGAGAGCAGGCAATGAATTTCTCGCGTATTCGTTTCAAGTCGGCGTTCCAGATAACCGACCGCATTTGAGTGCTTATCCTGTCCTCGTTCTTCTCTATCAAATCGGGAAAAGCATGACCGCTGTAAGGGTAATAGTTCAATTTGAGCATTTCTGCCCTGACCCAGAAGAATGAAGAGTAGCGATCGTTCAGCGTTCGCTTGATACTCGCTGCCACTTCCGAGAGAGAGAACACCCTTTCGCCGAGAAATTCGTTGAATATCGACATACCGTTTTCGTCTTTTGCCGCTTAAAGAAAAAGAAGGAGGCAGATTACTGCTCCACCTCCCTCATACATAAAATGAAAATTTAAACAAAGATTCGGCATTCGCCGATTGATTTACTCTGAAATCTGCTTCAAAACCCTTGCAGTGAACTCTTTCTCTATTGCTTCTGCCTTATCCACAATCGCCTGACCTTTTGCAATTATGTCTTTGACGAAAGCTTTGTCGTTAAGGCTCGAACAATTTATCTGCATGTTCATGAAAGCTCCTATGCAGGCTGCTCTTGCACATAGAATGCCGACAGCGGCGTCTGTAACGGAATTAGGATTTCCGGTTTCTACCATTGCCTTGCATACATCGAACACCTCAAATGATTTGCAAAGCGTTCTGTACGGTACTTCTATGGCATATTTCGTTGCAGCTTGAATTGCCTCCGTTCTCTTGGCTTTGTCCTCGTCTGTTTTCTTAGGCAAGCCGAGTGCTTCCATAATCAGGTTGAACGAATGAGTGTCTTCATCGACCAAGAAAAGCAATTCGTCCTTTATTGCCTGACCTTTTTCAGCCACTTTGGAGAACTCTTCCCATCTTTCGTCCCAACCTGCCTTATGAGACGACAGATTGGCAACCATTGTTCCCAATGCAGCTCCCAATGCTCCCATGTAAGCGGATATGCTTCCGCCACCCGGAGCAGGGCTTTCCGAAGCCGTCTCGTTGGCAAAGCCTGTGCAGGTCATATCGACAAGTTTCTTTGCAGTCTTGTCCTCTATCATGTACTCGATAACCTTCTCTTGCGGATTGAAAGGTTTCAAATCGTCCAATCCCATGGACTTTACGGCTATCTTTATCAACTCGGCCTCATCTACACCCAAGGAACGTTGTTGTTTTGCAAGGTAATATTTTCCTGCATCTATGAGTGTTTTCTTCGGAACGAGACCTACGATTTCCACACCGGTAACTCTCACGCCTCTTGCGGCAGCCTTGGCACATACTTCATCGAAGCAGATATGCAAAGGTGAAACATTGGCATCCGTGATGTTCATCGAAACCTGTGCGATGCCGTATTCTTCGATGAACCAACCTATTGCCTTTGTTCCTTTCAAAGTTCCGGGAATCATTATCGTCTTTCCGTTTTCGTCCTTCATCGGTTTGCCGTTAGGCTTTCCGCCTTCTCTTTGCGGACGACCCTTTTCACGAACGTCGAACGCAATGGCATTGGCTCTTCTTGTCGAAGTGGTGTTGAGGTTGTAGTTTACCGCCAAAAGGAAATCCCTTGCACCCACAGCCGTTGCACCGCTCTTTGCCACCTTTTCGCACCATGCGTTCGGTCCGAAGTCCGGTTTCCAATCCTCTGTAACGATTCTGGCACTCAAACCCTCGTATTCGCCCTGACGACAAGAAGCAAGGTTCTTTCTTTTCGGCTCGAAAGCTGCCGATTCGTAACAATAAACAGGAATTTCAAGCTCTTTGCCTATTCTTTCGCCCAAAGTTCTGGCATATTTCACCACTTCCTCCATGGTTATGTCGGCAACCGGAATAAGCGGACAAACGTCCGTTGCACCGAAACGCGGGTGGTCGCCGTGGTGATTTCTCATATCGATAAGCTCTTGGGCTTTTTTCACCAAGCGAAAAGCCGCTTCGCAAACGTTTGCAGGCTCTCCCACAAAGGTGATTACCGTTCTGTTCGTCGAAGCACCCGGATCCACATCGAGGAGCTTCACTCCGTCAACTTTCTCAACCTCGGCAACAACCTGATTGATGATATTCATATCTCTACCCTCGGAAATATTGGGTACACATTCGATTAGCTGTTTCATCTTCAAAATCGATTTTGTTAGTCAATAATATTTTGCAAAGGTCGTAAAAAAAGCCCGAACCGCAAAATCGAACTGCAAATATAAGATGCCGTTCCGACAAAATGAAACGGAGGAAGGATTTTTTTTGAGATGGCGTTTTATTTTCGTGGAATGCCGAAAAACGTTGGAAAGAACTGTTTGGAAGTGCTTTGCCAAGTCTTCCGAGAGTTTGGAAGGAGTTGGCTTATCGGCTCTTGGGGCAAGTGTACGGAGCAGAAAGGTTTTGTGTCAGTGCGATGTTGTCGGATGGGTGTATGAAGAGATACAATGACGGATAAGGTAGGGAAAGCAAAAGAATGGAAATGAGCGATGGGGTGGGAAATCAGAAAATCGTTTTGAAAAGATGAATGAGGACGAGTATGTTTGTGGCGTTGAAGAGTATTGCCCAAAGGAGGGGCGGGATACGGGTGGTTTTACCGAGTATGGCACAGTCGCCGCTTTTGGAGGGATTGAGCAGTGAGAGTTGCAGGATATGGAGGCAGGCGGCGGTGTTGTCCGTTGCGATTACGGAGAGGCAGATATAGTATATGTATGTGTTGACTGCGGTAGGTATAGGAAAGAGGTACAGCAGCAGGTTGAGTGCCGCAAAAGCTGTCGTCCAGACAAGGGAGTAGGTGTTCCGCATGTATAGAAGCAGGACGGCGAAGGCAAAGATGGCAATCAGAAGAAAGCCGATTTCCGTGTGGTGTCGCTCCATCATGTCGAGCATAAGCAAGGGTAGGAGGGAGCATGAGACATAGCCGGCAAGGGCGACGGATACCGTTTTCAGGCGATTGCCGCTCAAACTCTTGCAGCTGCCCTCGGCGGTGGGTTCCAAACGGATTTCTTTCACTTTGTTCCCGACGAGCAGTGCCGTCAAGGCATGGGCGGATTCATGAAAGAATGTGTTCATGCTTCTTAACCATAAGCCCAAAGGCTTGGTGTACATCAGCACCAACAGCACCATTGGTATTGCCACTCTGAAAAACAACGGTATGTTCTGCATTCTTCTTTTTGGTTTACGAATAAAGGGAGCAGACATGCTCCCTTGTTTGTATTATACGGTCTTTTGCCGTTTTGTTTCAGCCTTTCGGAATTTTCTTTCGACCTTTCGATATTGTTATTTCGGTAATTGGGCTCCGTATCCCGACATTGCTCCGAAGAGTTTCAAGGCTTCCTGCCAAGGGTAACGGTTGGCGAACATGGTACCTTCGCTTGTCATCGTGCCTGTCATGTTCAAGCCCATTGCCTGACGGAATGTGTTGGCGGAGGAATTGTAATCGGCGTTGTAAGACTCCTTGTATTCCAAATTGATGAAGCCTTCCAAGTATGCTTTGTCTATCTTTCCGTCGAACACTTTGGGGTCGGTAAGCGATTTGTTGCCCTTTGTTCCTGCCAACTGTTCAATATCGTCAAAGTCATTGCATTTTACTCTTAACAACATGCCCCCTCCGGGGAGTGTAAGGTCTGTTTGTCGGTTGAGGAAGAAGATATTGTCATTGACATAGTCCTTTCTCAAAGCCTCGCGGTTCTTATCCGAATCTATATGCGTACGATCCAATCCGGAGAAGACGGAACAACCGATGATGTTTCTTTCTATGGTGTTGCAAGTGCCGGGTTGCATTCTGTAACCATAGCCCATGCTTGCAAGGTCTTTCAATCTCGACCATGTGAAGAGCATGGTGTTGTTGCGTATCGTTACAGGGGTCATCACCTTCGGGTCGGAACCGCGAACGTCCATTGTTGACATACGCACATTGACGAATATGCAGTTCTCGACCGTGAGTGAACCTGCTTTCAACAAGCCGAGTATTGCATAATTCGGAGCATTCAGAAAAGCACAGTTGCGGATTATGATGTTGGTATTGTTCAATATACCTTTTTCTCCATTGAAGTAAATCTGTGAGGATTCTTTGGTGAATGTCTTTTCGTTCAAGCCTTCGCCGCCTACGCCCTCCGTGCCTATCGGGTTCATCTGTGCGGATTGCACACCTTGCGGCTGACCCTTGCCGTTCTTATTATATGAAACAGTATTACCTCTGTCGATAATCAAACCGTCCAAAACAACCTTATCATTAGGAGCAACAATGCTCGTAAGAGTGATTGTACCCTTCAAGGTATGTGAACCGTTAGATTCCGGCGTCGGTTGAATCATCGTTCTATACGTCAGAATGTCTCTCTTCGAGAAATCGGAACTGTAACCGCCCATGATTGTTACCGGTTTTGTGATGTTGATGTTACCGCAATTAAGCATGCCGTAGTAATTTCCCTCTGCCACCATGATGACCGAGCCGGCAGGTGCTTCGTCCAAGGCTTTTTGAAGGTTCTTGTAAGGAGAAGCCTTGCTACCGTCGTTACGGTTGTTGCCGTTATCCCGACTTACATACACCGTCTTTCCGTTGCCCGACACGACAGCCTTGTATGCCATTCCGACATTGCTTCCCGTGGATTTGGCAGGTTTGTTAGATGCATCGGAAGACTTCTCCGTCGATTTTGATGACTTCTCGGCAGAGGTGTCATCATCTTCCAAAGCCTTGGCAACCTTGTTTACTTTTTCTGCCGCATTTTTAAGTTTGTTCAAAATCTGTGCCTCCGCAGTGCCTGCAAGCAATACCGCAGCACAGATACATAATACTTTTAGTTTTCTTGTCTTCATGTGTAATTTGTTTAAGATTAAACTTACTTTCGGTTTGCAAAGATACATCGAATTTGTGGTTTAACCAAATTTTGTATATGTTGGAAGTAATCTAACCCTGTTTTCTCGCTTAAACTCTTGAAAGCACAGTCGCTTCACCTTAAAAATAGCACAAGAAACTTTATCAAACCTCATCGACAAGTTTTGTCGATATGCGGAATTTTCAAATCGTTTCTATCGTAATCGTCTGTCTGTTTTCCATAAAGCAGGATATGCGTTTTTTTTTTTCGATCACAATCGAATGATTGAACAAACGCCGCAAAGGTACAAACAATTCGCAGCCCCGCAGCCTCTTTCGTTTCAGGAAATAGGTGAATTTGCTTTATCATCTTCGCTTTGCGAAAAGTTTTGCACGGTTTCGATTGCAAGCGTTTTCCGCAAAATATGTCGCTATGTGCGGAAAAGTGTGATGAAGAACCGTATATTCGTGCGGAAAAATGTAACTTTGCTACGTTTATTCGTGCGAAAAAATGTTGTGATGAGAAGAACAGACCGCTTTATGCGGTCGGGTGTTGGTTGTAATCCGATGAACAATTTCATGTTCTATCTTAAATACATTTTGAAAAGTAAGTAAGCCATTGCCGTTGTTTGCCGGCAAGGTCTTTTGAGACTTTCCTGTTAAAGTCCGATGAAAAATCCTTGCTTGAAATTTGCATATCCGTTGAGAAGTTGTACCTTTGCAGACTGAACGGAGCAATCCGTTCATATTGATTTGTTAATAAGCGAAGCGTTAGTGTGCTTCTTCTACATCTGAAAACCTAGGAAATTTTCAAAACTTGTAGAGGGAGGCACAGCGGGTTCACGCCACAGGCGTGGAACTGCTGTTGTTTTTCTATTACTACTACAAGTTGGGTTTTCCTAGGACCTTCAGATGTTGGTATTCAAGCAGGTGGTTCCACGCTTCCTAATTGTTGTGTTTGAATATTAACGTTCCTCCGGAATCATCGGAACAAGCGAAAACATACAATAAAATGGGAAGAAAAACGCCCTTTCAAATCATTTGTCTGCTTGCCTTCGGTGCATTTGCGGCAGTCAGTTGCCTCCTCACGGTAGATAGTATCCACCTTTCACTTCCGAATGTGCCGCGATGGTGCTTTTGGATAGCCATTGTCGGGCTTTATGTCCTGACTTCCTACGGAACGAAGATGATTATGGACAGCTTTAATAGAAACATAATTATTGATAAGCGAGGAGCAAAGCTTGTCGGAGGACTTATCATTGTTCTTATAACGTGGTTGCTTGTCTCATTTCCTACGAATGTCCATTCGCTTTTCTATGATAAGATGGCAAAACCGACTGCCAAGAGCGAACAACTGTACTTGATAAACCAGTTCAAACAGTTGACCAACGAGGAAACGGCAATCGGAAAGTTCAATGAAGATTTTACAAAGAAGGCAGAAAAGGTGAATGCTGCAAAAACGGCTCTTGAAGCAGAGATAGAACACCCTGAACGCCCCGGCGTGGGAGACCAAGCGGAGAGATGTTTGCAGAAAGTCGAGAACGAATTGGGTGTAAAGGTTGGAACAATCACCCGTCTTTCGCATATAGGACGCAGCCAAAGGGAAATAAACACCGCAATCAAGTTTTACTCCAATCAGATAGCTACCCAACTGAAAATACAATCAGAACAGCAGGCTCAACAGTTGGCAAGCCATTTGAAAAACTTCCGAAAAGAAGCGGGAGAACTGAACACTCAAATCGCCAACATGAACGCCAATATATCGAATCTGGATAATCCGGAATACGACGAGGAAAAGACCTTGGCTCAATCCCGTCAATTGATACGAACAGCCGCAGGAACTCTTTCCGCAAAGGGTATCAAGGACGACTACAAGGGATACCGTTCGGAAAGATTGACCAACGTCACGGAGGTATGGACAGACCTGTTCAAAGGAGAGTTTAAAGGTAAGGACTACGGCTTGATTTATTGGATACTTCTCTCCTTGGTCATCGACCTTGCGGCTTTCTGCTTCTTCAATGTGGCATTCAAAGAGAAGGATTAGTGCAAACAGAGTAATAACATCAAAAATAAGATAATGGCAAATTTCTTTGATAACGACGAACGTCCTACTGCCACAGAAGAGGTAAAGGAAGAGCAGAAGGAAGAGGTACAAAATGTCCAAAATGAAGAACCTTCGGAAGAGGAAGAGATTGTAAACGATTACGGACAGGAGGAATCGCAGACAGAGGCGGCAACCGTGATGAAGTCATACGGTGATTTCAATGACATAAGCGTTACTGTCTCAGACCGCAAAACTCCTATCGTCATATTGTTCGGTCCTCCTTCATGCGGAAAAACGATGACGCTGATAAGGTTGTCCCGATTTCTGAAAAATATTCAAGGAGGTTCTTATATGGTGAAGCCAATTCGCACATTCCGTCCGAGCGATGACAAGGACTATGACCTGATGTGCAACGAATTTCCTCAAATGCTGAATAGCGACAATGCTGCCAAAGGTACAGATAAGATGTCTTTCATGCTGGTGAGTGTAACCCGCAATGCCGGAGAGCCTGTCTGCCAAATCTTGGAAGCTCCGGGCGAATTGTATTTCGACCCCAACAAACCTAACGACGACAGTCCGCGATACCTTAACAAGATACAGCAGATGCCTAACCGCAAGGTGTGGGTTATCCTTTTGGAACCGGATTGGAAAGAACCCGAAGACAGAAAAAACTATGTCGATAGGATAAAACGATTGAAAAGCAATATAAGTCCGAAAGACAGAATAATTTTTCTCGGCAATAAGGTGGATAAGGCAGATGAGTTCATCGAGGCACAAGGCGTGGTGAACACGGATAAGTACAGAGAACATCTTTCTTCTCTCGATGGTAACGGAGGATTGTACCCGGGTTTGTTCAATCTCTTCAAGGAGAACCGCCCCATCATCAGTTGGTTTAAGCCGTACAGTTGCGATTTCGTACCTTTCATGACAGGCATTTACACAGAAGCAAGCCAAGGCAGGAAGTTCGATGAAGCCAACGACAAATATCCTGCCCGACTATGGAAAACGATACTCAAAAACGTAGGCAAGTGATGGAGACAAAAGATATGGCAATCGCAATAAGCGGTGTGCCAAAAGGACAGGATTTCTATGGAGACGAGCCGGTGGCAAATTATGCCAAAGGCTTATATCGCCCAGACTATACCTTGGCAAAACACAATCTGTTTATCATAAACGTAAGAGAGGAAGAAGGCAAATACTACTTCTATTACAGCTACTTGATACCCAATACATCGGATAGCGACAAACGCAGCGGAGGTTATTTCGCTCTTACCCTCAAAGTGAAGGAGCATTACTGCGAAGACCTTTCGCGTCTATATCAACTATTCAAACAGGGTTGCGACAAGAAGGTTACAGAAGTTTTCCTGAATAAGGACAAGAAGTTCCTTATCAACGCCTTTGCCTCACGGAAAGACAAATGCGAAGAGTTGATCAAGCTTTTCAAGCAACGGCTTGCAAGCAATTTCAGCAGCAGCTTCACCAAATTGGAAAGCAATTCGGTGAAAATAAAGGCAGACGGGCAAATCCTGCGTCGTCATGTGTCTGAAAACGGTTGCGATTTGTATTCCGATGAATTGTTCGCTTGCGGAAATGTATCCCTTGCTCCCGAAATTCCAAGAACAATCTCTCGAATAGTACCCTTGCAAAAACAACTCGACAATACGAAACTCCGACTTGAAAACACCTCCGATGAACTAAAACGAACAACTGACGAACTAAACCGATACAAAGAGGAAAACGAAAATATGAAACAGCGAATCGATGAATCGAAACGGGAAAACGATAAATTGAAAGATCGTCAAAAAACATTCTCCGAAATAAACGAACGGTTGAAAGAGGTGGAAAACTCTTGCTCCGAGATGAGAGAAGCCATGAAATCTATCATGCCGGATTACGAAAGCATGGGGCAACAGCGTCGGAAAAAAGAAAATCCGGTGGATCAAGGGGTGGCAAAATTCAAAAAACGGATTTCGGGACATAAAAAATGGTGGATAATAGGAGTATTATTGGTATTCGGTGTATTATTATTTTGGATTTTTTATCCTTGCGATAAAGCTGGCGGAGGCAACTCCGGCAACACGGATAGCTCAACAGAAACAGCCACCGAAGAGTCGGCACAGCATACATCGCATTCGATAGACTTTGAACTTGGGGATACATCGGTCGTCTCCGATACGGAGTTACATGCCGGCGATACCGTCGTTTTTACTCTGAAAAAAGATGGAAGAGAATATAATGACAGAGGAAAATGGGCTGCCGATGGCTTTTCACTGCTCGACAATAGTGCAGGATGCAATCACCGTGTCATAGTAGATAATAAAGACACGGCAACGATTTCATTTACTCCTGAAAAGGATACCGTGAAATACAGAATGTGTTTTCCGATAAGAAAGGAATAAACCATGAAGATGAAGAAAACTCTTTTCCGGTTCATAATATTGGCGGCGGAACTTTTGCTCGGTTCTTGCGGCGGGAAAGTATCGCCTCCGCCTCCGCTGGAAGTTTATGACGAAGAAGCCTTTTCGGGAACCGGAGTGGATATTCCTTTCGAGGTTTACGGGAACGTCAGATATGTGAAAGTGAAAGTCAACGGAGTGGAGATGGAAATGATATTCGACACGGGTGCAAGCGGCGTGAGCCTTTCTCTGACCGAAGCAATCTTTCTTGCCAAGCAGGGAAAGCTTACGAAGGACGACTTTCTCGGAAGCACTAATATACAGACGGCAAACGGAGAAGTAAGCGAAGGAATGGTCGTCAATCTGAAAGAAGTGGAGTTGGCAGAAGGGCTTGTCGCAACAGACGTAACAGCAATAATAGTCGGCAATCTCGACGCCCCGCTTCTCTTGGGCAATTCCGCACTTAAAGACATCGGTTCCTTTGAAATAGACGATGAAGCAAAAGTGATAAGGTTCAACAAATAAGAAATGGTACAATGAATTGCAGCATAGCAGTTTCGATAGGCGACTTCTGGCAAGGCGACAGCTTTCCCGAGGACTTCGTCAAGGAAATAAAAACCAAGAAACTCGATAACGAGTTTGTATTCTGCCAAAAACGGGAAGACGATTTGATGTACTACTCATGGAGTTGGCGGAACGGAACAATCAACAGGAGCATATTCGCATGCTACAACGGCTTCATGATAGACCTTAACGAAAAGGAATGTTTCCGAAAAATCGCATCTGATTTGCAATATATAGCCCTTGGGGATTGGAAAACAGTGCTTCCGAAAGCACAAAACTATCTTAGAACAAGCCCCAAACTAATACCGCTTCCTATTCTGAGTTACGAGAAACCGGCAAGAAAGAAAACATTTCCGAAGTTCGACGCCAATGAATTGAGCAAATACACCGATACGAACTCAACTGCATTCGTAAGCAAAACCGGTATATCCGAACAAGATAAGGTTAATCCTCTTCTGCTTTTCGTAATCCTGGCGATAATAATAATGGTAGTAACCTTTGTTACCACTATGCTTGTGGCTATCTCTTCGCAAGAAAAAACACAACAAATCATTCCGGAAAGAAATATCGACCCACCGAACTACCTGCCGGCAAGTCCGAGAACGGAAACCAATGCTCGCAAGCAGGTGGAGAAGCCTGTCGATAAGAAAACACAAACTGCTGCACCTATTGCAGACTCTCATGAAAACAGTACAATTTTGCAAAACAAGTATTTTCGTTTAGAGCTGCAAGAGGCTATAAACGAGTTTAATAAATCTCTGCCAATAGAGGTCGAAGACGGTATTCGATGGGTGTTTACAAGTGTGAAAGGTTCATCTGTGGTATTTCTTTATCAAGTGTCGTATGAAGAGGTTTTTGAAGGCTTGAATGAGAGTTTTTCCGAAGTGAGAGAAAATATGAAGGCTGTCATAAAATCAGCAGATAAAGATATGGTTGGGTTTCTTCAAGCTCTGTATAGGAACGGCTTCGGAGTCAAAGTTCAATTCAGGCTAAGGAATACAGATAGAACCATTGTTATAGCCATCGATGCTCGGGAATTACAATCGATAATAGAAAGATAGAGTAAAAATAGTGATAAAAATGGAAGGAAACAATTTTGAGAATGAAGCCCCCGCAAGGGAGGAAGCTTCACTTGGATTTTCGGCAAAAGGTCGAATCGGAAGAGGTTTATATCGCATTGCCTTTGTTATTTATTGGGTAGTTGACACTTTAGTTGGATTATTTATTGATGATATAGGTAATTCTGCAGTAGTTGGAGTGTTGGCATTATTATTAAATTATGTGGTTTTTGTTTGGTGGATTTTGCAAGTAATCAAACGGTCGCATGATATAGGGCATAACGGTTGGTGGACACTTATACCGTTTTATGCTTTCTACCTTCTTTTCGCCAAAGGAGAGCAAAAGCCGAACCGATACGGCAATCCCGTATAGTAAAAACAACTTCACCTGCGTCCTCCAAGTCTTACGAATCTTTCGTAAGACTTGGAGGACGTTGTATTTTCCTACGCTGAAATTACCGATGGTAAGGTTTACGCCTTGTCGCAAAAACCTGCATAGGGCAGAATGGAATTGCCGAAAGCTCCGGCGAACTCGACAAATGTGTTTGATTTTCATTTATTCGCCTGTGTTTTATCGAATTGACAAAACGAGAATATATACATCGCTATTTCCTTAATAAGGAAACAAGAGTATAAAAAGAGAATTTCGACGGAATTTTTACGTGTTTTGGGTTTGTTTTCGACCAAAATCATACTTTTCGGAAGACAAAAGAGATGCCATTGAGAAAAAGACGGCGTTTTATTTTTCTGTGTCTTGGTTTCGTCATGGTGAAACGGCGGTTGGTTTTGTCGGTGCGGGATAGGGGAGAGGTTGTGGCTTGAATGCGGAGAAACGGTGTGCCTTTGCGGTGTCGTCGGGAGGTTCGGGCTTCTGCATAATCGAATGGTTTGCGGGGTGGAAGCCGGTTGCGGTGGCACGGTATGTGGTTGCCAATAATGAAAATAGATGTATATGCGGGGTGGATTGCCATGCGGAAGTTGGAGAGTTGCGGTTATGGAGTATGAAAACAGCCGTCCGAGGCGTTGTGTTTTCTGACGGCTGTTGTGTTCGTGTCGTTTTTCGAGTGGCTTATTGAAGGCTTCTCAAAAAGTCGATACTCTTGTGTATCAGTTCGTACATTACTTGGTCGTCTTGTACGAAGTTGACTGTTTTTCTGTACTCTTTGACGAAGTTTTCTATCTTCTCGGAGGATTTCAAGCCTGTCATCTGTTTACGGAAGTCGAAGGCTTGTGCTGCATTCAAGAGTTCTATTGCCAAGACTTTCTCCGTGTTGTTGACAACGCGGTATAGTTTCGTTGCGGCATTGGAACCGAATGATACGTGGTCTTCCTGTCCTTGCGAGGAGTCTATCGTATCGACGGAGGCAGGGGTGCAGAGTTGTTTGGATTGGCTGACCACCGATGCGGCACAGTATTGCGGTATCATGAAGCCGGAGTTTACGCCGGGTTTTGCCACAAGGAATGACGGAAGGTCGCGTTTCGCTCCGATCAACTGGTAGGTTCTTCTCTCGGATATGGAACCTATTTCGGCTGTTGCTATGGCAAGATAGTCGAGATTGATTGCCAAGGGTTGTCCGTGGAAGTTTCCTGCGGAGATTACCATGTCCAAGTCGGGGAAGACGGTAGGGTTGTCGGTTGCGGAGTTGATTTCGGTTGTTATCACGTCTGCAACGTGGTCTATGGCCTCTTTGCTTGCTCCGTGAACTTGTGGAACGCAACGGAAGGAGTAAGGGTCTTGAACGTGTTGCTTGTGTTGCTTGATGATTTCGCTGCCTTCCAAGAGTTCTCTTATGTGTCTTGCCGTTTCGATTTGTCCTTTATGCGGTCTTACTTGGTGTACAGGGTCGAGGAATGGTTCTATTCTGCCGTCGAATGCCTCCAAGGATACCGCCATGATTTGGTCTGCCAAAACGGATAGCTTCTTTGCTTTGATGACGCACCAAACGGCAAAGGCACTCATGAATTGTGTTCCGTTCAACAATGCCAAGCCTTCTTTGGATTGGAGTTCGATTGGTTGCCAAGAGAATTTGCGGTTGAGTTCTTCGCCGCTTATTCTTTCGCCTTTGTAATCGACCACGCCGAGTCCCAACAAAGGAAGGCACAAGTGGGCAAGCGGTGCCAAGTCTCCGGAAGCTCCGAGCGAGCCTTGCTGATACACCACCGGCAAGATGTCGTTGTTGAAAAATTCTATCAATCTTTCCACCGTTTGGAGTTGAACTCCCGAGTTGCCGTAGGAGAGGGATTGGATTTTGTTCAACAACATTATTTTTACTACTTCGTGAGGAACTTCTTCACCTACGCCGCAGGCGTGGCTCATCACAAGATTTTTTTGCAGTTGGGAGAGTTGCTCCTTGCTGATGGAGATGTTGCACAACGAACCGAAGCCTGTGGTTACTCCGTAGATTGGTTCCTTTTGCGTTTTCATCTTGTTGTCCAAGTACTCTCTGCATTTGATGATTCTTGCCTTGCTTTCCTCTGAAAGTTCCAGCTTCATGCCCTTGCGAAGGATTTCATCCACTCTTTCGAGAGTAAGCAATCCGGGCGTTATTTGATGTGTTGCCATATCTTTATAGTGTTTTTATTGAATGTGCAAAGGTAATGTTTTTTCTAAAATAGCTCTTGTTGCGTTGTCTTTTGAGGCAGTTTTCCGAGATGGGTGTATGCGAGCGGCGTTGCCTCTCTTCCGCGGGAGGTTCTCATGAGAAAGCCTTCCTGAATGAGGAAAGGTTCATATACTTCTTCAATCGTACCCGCATCTTCGCCCACAGCCGTGGCTATGGTGCTTATTCCTACTGGACCGCCCTTGAACTTGTCTATTATTGCACCGAGTATGCGGTTGTCCATCTCGTCCAAACCGTTCTTATCGACGTTCAAGGCTTCCAGACCCTCCTTTGCCACCTCGAGGGTTATCCTTCCGTCCGACAGGATTTGGGCAAAGTCTCTCACTCTCCTCAACAGAAGGTTGGCTATTCTCGGAGTGCCGCGACTGCGTCGGGCAATCTCCACGGCAGCGTCCTCATCTATCGGCGTGGCAAGAATGGAACTCGAACGCTTTATTATTTTCGATAAAGTATCATGGTCATAGTATTGCAGACGGCAGGTGATGCCGAAACGGGAACGCAGAGGAGCAGTAAGCAAACCGCTGCGTGTCGTCGCCCCTATGAGAGTGAAAGGATTGAGACCTATCTGCACGCTTCTCGCATTGGGACCGCTCTCTATCATTATATCGATTTTGTAATCCTCCATGGCGGAATACAGATATTCCTCCACGATAGGCGAGAGCCTGTGTATCTCGTCTATGAACAAAACATCATTAGGTTCGAGATTGGTGAGTATCCCTGCCAATTCCCCGGGCTTATCCAGCACCGGACCGGAGGTCATCTTGACGTTTACGCCCAATTCGTTCGCTATGATGTAGCTCAGGGTCGTCTTTCCCAAGCCCGGAGGTCCGTGAAGCAGGACATGATCCAATGCCTCTTCTCTTTCCTTAGCCGCCTGAACAAATATTTTGAGGTTTTTCTTTATCTGATTTTGTCCAGCAAAGCTGTCGAACGCCGAAGGACGCAAAGCCTTCTCGTAATCGCTCTCGCTCTTTGACAACCTATCCTTCGACGGATTCAAATTCTCGTTCATGCGTTTTTTTCTCCTGCTGTTGTTGCGTGTTGAACAAATTTTGCTATATTTGCCACTTGAAAAGACTTGCTTTTCGTTTGCAAAGGTAACAAAATACATGCGTTTGCAAACTTTGATACGAACAAATAATCTTAATTATGGACGCAATAGCAGTCGGAATCGATTTTTCCAAGACCTCGTTGGCAGCCATGAGGCTTGCCGGAGACATTGCCGCAAGAGCAAAGGCCGATTTATACATTATATGGGTCGAAACAGTGGAAGAAGACCTCGAAACGGCAGAAACGAAATTGCAAAACTTCACCAAGGAATTGCAACAAAAATTACCTGAGAACAAGGTTTCTTACCGTATCGTCAACGGACGTAAGGTTTATACCGCATTGAATGCAGCCGTAAAGGAATGCAAAGCCGATTTGTTGGTGATAGGAACGCACGGAAACAGCGGATACGATGAAAAATTCGCCGGAGCAAACGCTTACAAGACCATAACGATATCGTATGCTCCCGTTTTGACGGTCAGAGAGAACTTCAATTTCGACAAAGAGTTGGAAAGGCTCGTCATGCCCATCGACTCCACGAGAGACACACGCCAGAAGGTGCCTTGGACGATAGAGTTCTCCCGCATGTTCCCCCACACCACGATTCACGTATTGGGAATACACACCACAAAGAACAAGACCGTTCGCAGCGAAGTAGAGGGTTACGTCCGCAGCGTGGAGAAACTGTTGGAGAAAGAACAGGTGCCGTACGTCACCGACTTCGTAGATGCGGAGAACACCACGCTTTCCACCATAGAATACGCCGAGAAAATCAATGCAGACCTCATAGTGATAATGACAGAGCAGGAAAAAACGCTCCAAAACATATTCCTCGGACCGTACGCCCAACAGATGATAAACCAATCGCCCATACCGGTGCTTGCCGTCAGCGTAAGGCAAATCAATGGCGAGTCAAGATAAAAACGAAATGAAACATCTGCGACTTATAAGCCTGTCTGCCATAAGCCTTTTGCTGTCCTGCACCCTGCACTCGCAGGTCAAAATCATTGCGGACGGAAGATTGCAAACCATACTCGAAAGACACATAGAGTATAACGAGATGTCCCGTTCCATACAGGGCTATCGCGTCAAGGTGAGCAGCTTCACGGGCAACAACGCCAAGGCAAAAGCCTTCGAACTCAAAGAAGAAATCCAAAGCAAGTACTCCGGAATAAGAGCATACGTAACATTCGACGAGCCGAACTTCATAGTGAAAGCCGGAGACTTCCTTACACGTTTGGACGCCTACGCTTTGTACGAAGACCTAAGGAAACAGATCAACACAACGCAAATCATAAGGGATTGGATAAACAACCCCGTACTCTCGGAAGAAGACCTCCACACACCCGAATACTACGAGGAAGACCTCGAAAAGGATTTTTAATCACGAAAAAACAATAAAACAACAATGGACATAAAGACATACATAGAAGAAAACAAGGACAGATTTCTCGAAGAGCTGTTTTCGCTCATCAGAATACCATCAATCTCATCGATAGAAGCACACAAACCCGATATGTTGAAGTGTGCCGAGAGATGGAAAGAACTCATACTCGCGGCAGGAACCGACAAGTGCGAAGTAATGCCCACAAAGGGTAACCCAGTCGTCTATGCAGAGAAGATAATCGACCGAAGCAAGCCCACAATCCTCATTTACGGACACTACGACGTAATGCCCGTTGATCCCGTGGAGCTTTGGAACACCGAGCCTTTCGAACCCGTTGTCAAAGACGGTCATATCTGGGCAAGAGGAGCCGATGACGACAAAGGACAATCCTTCATGCACGCCAAGGCATTCGAATATCTCGTCAAGACAAGCACACTCCCTTGCAACGTGAAGTTCATGCTCGAAGGCGAAGAGGAAATCGGTTCGGTCAGTCTTTACGATTTTTGCAGCGAACACAAGGAAATGTTGAAGAGCGACATAATCCTCGTATCCGACACCTCCATGTTGGCAGCCGACACCCCGTCCATAACCACCGGATTGAGAGGATTGGGCTACGTCGAAGTGAAAGTAACCGGAGCGAACCGCGACTTGCATTCCGGATTGTACGGAGGAGCGGTCGCAAACCCGATAAACGTACTTTGCCAAATGATTTCCCGCCTTACGGACGAGAACAACCACATCACAGTACCCGGATTTTATGACAAAGTCCTCGTCGTATCCGACGAAGAAAGAGCCTTGATGAACCAAGCACCTTTCAACGAGGAAGAATACAAGAAAAGCCTCGACATAGACGCCCTTCACGGCGAAAAAGGCTACACCACATTGGAACGCACCGGCATAAGACCGAGCCTCGACTGCTGCGGAATATGGGGAGGTTACACAGGAGAGGGAGCGAAAACCGTCATACCATCGGAAGCCCACGCAAAAATATCCTTCCGTCTCGTTCCCGACCAGGACTTCGAGGAAATCACCGAACAATTCGCCGCATACTTCAAAAGCCTCGCACCTTCATCAGTAAGAGTCGAGGTAACCCCTTTGCACGGAGGCTACGCATACGTATGCCCGATAGACATGCCAGCATACCAAGCCGCAGAAGCAGCCTACAAACAAACATACGGCAAGCGACCTATCCCTACACGCAGCGGCGGAAGCATTCCGATAGTCGCAGGTTTCGAGAGAATACTCGGCACCAAGTCCATACTCATGGGCTTCGGTCTCGGCTCCGATGCAATCCACTCTCCGAACGAGAACTATCCTTTGGAACAATTCTTCAAAGGCATAGAAACCATACCATTCTTCTATAAAGAATTTGCAGAACGCCTATCCAAATAAACCGAATAGGAAATCAATTGACACACAAGCCGCAAGAGTTCCACCCGTGAACCCTTGCGGCTTTTCTTACACCAAACCGCAATCCACCTTTGCAACAACCGCAAACCCCGAAAGGCGAAACCCCGCAAACAATTCCACCTTCCCCGTTTCGGAATAAAGAGCGAAATTCGCTGTGATTGCAACCTCCGTATGCGAGACATTGTCGAACCGAAGCAAATCCGCGAGAAAACAATATCAGCCCCCGAAGGAAAAGACCGAAACAACCATTCACGACGACCGATAGAGCCTGACGGATAAATTCCCGCTTGGTTGACAGTCTTGTGTGAGAAAAGTTGTAATTTTGTTGGAAATATTGCGAAGATGAAGCCGATGATTAAATACAGGGGTGGAAAGTCGAAGGAAATACCGCAAATAATGAAGTACATACCTTCCTGCTCCGGTAGATATATAGAACCTTTTTTCGGAGGAGGTGCGTTGTTCTTTTGCATAGAACCGCAAAAGGCTGTGATAAACGATATAAATGACAAGTTGATGAACTTTTATCGCGGTGTCAGAGACGATTATTCCGACTTGAAAGGAGAACTCGATGAATTGGAGCATTTATACACTCTTAATCGTAAGGAGTATGAAATACGGAAAGCTCATTTTCCGAAAGAAAGAGTGGCAGATAAAAACGAGGATTTGTATTATCGATTACGGGCGATGTTCAACGGGACTGCCGAAAAGGCATATTCCGATGCCGCCTTGTACTATTACATAAACAAAACGGCATATTCGGGAATGATACGTTACAATGCAAGCGGCGAATTCAATGTCCCTTTCGGTCGATATAAAAATCTTAATACCAAATCCGTCACCTTGAAACATAGTTGTTTGTTGCAACATGCAGAGATACTGAATACGGATTACGGTAAGGTCTTCGACTTATGCAAACCTGATGATTTCGTCTTTCTCGACCCTCCTTACGATTGCGTTTTTTCGGATTATGGGAACAAAGAACATCAAAAGGACGGATTTATCGAGAAAGACCACAGACGATTAGCAAGCGATTTCAGAAACCTGCCGTGTAAAGCATTGATGGTTATAGGAAAAACACCTTTGACAGAGAGTTTGTACGGAGATTATATCGTAGATGAGTATGCAAAGGCTTATGCAGTAAACATAAGGAACAGATTCAAATCCGAAGCAAGGCATATCGTGGTGGCGAACTTTGAAATCGCATGAGAGAGCAGAAGTATCTGTCCGCAATATCATGGTATCGATAAAGGCAATGACGCATATCAGTTGAGATTATTTGAAAAAACACAGACTTATGGGTCGAATAAATAGTAGGTTGCTCTTTCTGACAACATCTCCGAGGACACCGGAAAAGATGATACCCGAAATAGAAACGTTGATAAGGCATTTCGAGGGACGAAAATGGAATACGGAAACGCAATCCGCTTTCATGCAGGTTTTGCGAAAGGAGTTGTTTTTTTCACGGTAATGGAGAAAAAGACCCTGCTTTCAGTACGAGAGACAGAATAAACCGATCTCCGAAAGCATTAGACTTCGTTTCGCTATCTCCGGTTATTTCTCTTACTCCGGCAGGACGTTTGTTGCTCCGAACCAAGCATAAGCAGGAAATATTCTTGCGTCAGATGTTGAAATTTCAGTTGCCTTCACCGTATCATCAGCCGACAGATACAGCAGCAGTGTTTTGTGTCAAACCTTATTTGGAGATATTGCGTCTTATAAGGACGATGGGAAGCCTTAAATTCGATGAACTGCAAATTTTCGGTATGCAACTGACGGATTGGCACGCCTTTGATGAGGTGGTTCATAAGATAGAAACCTTTCGTATCGCCAAAACGGAAAACAAAGGCAGCTATCGGGTTTTCAAAACAAAGTATTTGTACAAGGAATTGATTGATATTTACGCCGGGCGTATAGCAAAGGGTGAAACGAAAACAAGAGAGAGTGATGACGCTTCCTTAAAGAAGTTCTTGAAGACCCAATCCAACAATACAAGAGATTATGCCGATGCCTGTTTTCGCTATCTCAGAGCTACCGGATTGGTCAATGTATCATACATCGGCAAGTCCTTGAGCATTGTTCCGGAGTTCGTTTCCGATGTGGACTACATATTGAATACCGTTGACCGCAATCCTTGTTTCGTAAATGATGAAGCAGCTTATCTGTCCTACCTCGGAAGTGCCGAATTACCGAGATTGATGACAGATGACAGGGATATACTGATGGAAAGGTTGAGAGTGAACTTCGCCAAAACGAATTTACCGCAAGGAACGACGACCCGGGAACTGAAAGAGTTGCTTTACGAATGCACGGAAACAGGAAAGAATGAGGCTATAAAACAACAGGTGCAGACAATCAAGGCATACAAATCGTATGACGACATTCAGAACACTTTTGCCCAAATTCTGAAAGGAGATTTGTACGATATACCCTTGATGTTCGAGTGGAACGTGTGGCGAGCCATGACAATGCTCGACGGCGGTGAGGTGAAAGCCAACCTGAATTTTGATGATTTCGGTAATCCCGTTTCTGTTGCACAGGGTAATATGGCAGATATAGTTTGTGATTATGGAGATTATATTCTGATAGTGGAGGTAACCATGTCGAAAGGTCAGAGGAAATATGATATGGAGGGAGAACCAGTCGGTCGTCATTTGGGAAGAATGAAGAAAACGAGCGGCAAACCTTGTTATTGCCTGTTCGTTGCACCTGAAATAAACGAAGCCTGTGTCGCTCATTTCTATACTCTCCACAATGTAAACATTTCGTATTATGGAGGCAAGTCTGCGATTGTTCCCTTGCCGCTGTCTCTCCTTCAAAAGATGTTGGAAGATAGTTATAAAGCCGATTACACGCCTGCCCCCGAACATATCCGAACCTTTTTCACACATTCGGAAGAATTGGCAAAAGTTTGTGAAAATGAAAAGCAATGGTTCGAACAGGTAAAAAAGTCTGCCATCGATTGGTTGCACCTGTAAAATCAGCTTTTTGCCGACAACGTCGGTTATTACATACTTGTATATCCTGCCGAATTACGCTTCATATAATCCGTGAACATCGACTGTTAATTCTTTTTTCTATCTTTGCAGGCGAAATCAAAAATCGATGGGAATGAAAAGAGTTTTGGTGACGGGTGGAGCGGGCTTCCTCGGAAGTCATCTCTGCAAACGTTTGCTTGCCGAGGGCAATGAGGTTATTTGTCTGGATAATTATTTCACGGGGTCGAAGCGTAATATTCTGCCTTTGATGAACGAGCCGTATTTCGAGCCGGTCAGAGCCGATGTGTGTACGCCTTATTTTGCGGAGGTGGACGAAATCTACAATCTTGCCTGCCCTGCGTCCCCTGTTCATTATCAATATAACGCCATAAAGACGGTCAAGACCTCCGTAATGGGGGCTTTGAACATGCTCGGCTTGGCAAAGCGTTTGAATGTGAAGATTCTGCAGGCTTCCACCTCGGAGGTGTACGGCGACCCGGTCGTTCACCCGCAGCCGGAGAGTTATTGGGGCAATGTGAACTGCATAGGGGAGCGTTCATGCTACGATGAGGGCAAGCGATGTGCCGAAACCCTCTTCGTGAGCTACCATAAGCAGAACGGCGTCAAGACGAAGATTGCGAGAATATTCAACACCTACGGCCCCAATATGCACCCTTGCGACGGCAGGGTGGTGAGCAACTTCATCGTGCAGGCACTCCGCAACAAGGATATAACCGTTGCGGGCGATGGTTCGCAGACACGGAGTTTCCAATATGTGGACGACCTTATCGAGGGCTTCCTCCGCCTGATGGCAACGGAAGATGAGTTCATAGGTCCCGTGAATATAGGCAACCCGGGCGAGTTCACGATTTTGCAACTTGCCGAGAAGATAATCGAGCTGACCGGTTCACGCAGCAAAATCGTCTATATACCTCTGCCGAGCGACGACCCCATGCAACGTAAGCCGGATATATCCTTGGCACAAGAGAAATTGGGTTGGCAGCCCAAGATAGGATTGGACGAGGGTTTGCGAAAGACGATAGCTTATTTCGATGACCTTCTTTCAAGCGGCGATTCGGAAAAATAATATGCCGAAAAAATTTTTTGAAACGTCGCTTCAATCACGTCGGAACGGCGTTTCTGAAAAAGTGAAACACCGAGGCAGGCAGCAGTGTCATAAAGAATGGAGTGGCAAGGTTGGTTCGCAAGCCTCGGACTTGTGAAATGAAGAAATAAACAAGTAAAGAATATAAATCTATAAACAATTCAACTATGAGAAAAGTATTATTTGTTTCAGCCTTGATGCTGAGTTCTGTTTTGTCTTTCGGACAAACAACGACGCTTGTGTTCAAGCCGAATGCAACGGTGGGAAAAGATACTCCTATATGGAAATTCGATGATGATTGCATCGGTAACGGTTCGACCCAAACGAATGCCGATAGAAATTTCGGAACGGAAGAAACCTTATGGATGAAGGATTGGACGTGGAATGCCATCGGTTGCAGCGGGGGAACGATACGTTCGCTTTTGTGTTTTACCGAGTTGAGTAATATACCTTCAAATGCCGTGATAGTGAGTGCGACATTGCGTTTGTACGGAGTAACCTCCGACAGGAATACCTCCTACCCGGGTGCCCCTGCAAGCTATTATGAAAATACCGTAGTGGTGCAACAAATTACCTCTCCTTGGAACGAGAACACCGTTACTTGGAACACGCAACCCTCTACCACCACGACAAACCAATTCATCATACCTCAATCGACCTCGCAGTATAATTGGAACTACACAAACAGCAGTTCCGAACTTGTGGCAATGGTTCAGAATATGGTGTCCGGCAATAATTACGGATTTATGCTTCGTTTGCAAACCGAGCAACACTACCGCAATATGGTCTTCGCTTCCAGCGACCACCCCGATGCGTCCCTGCACCCCGAGTTGGAGGTAACTTACAAAGTTTGCAATGCACATTTCTCTTATTGTGTTGCCAATACAGGTGATAAAAAGTTGAAATACACTTTCCATTCCTTAGAGCAAGGAGGACAACATACATGGAAATTGGGATTGAGCCAAATTTCCACAAGACCGGATTTCGAATATTCTTTTTCAAGAATGCTGTTCAACAAAAGGCTTTGCCACAGGGTAATCAAGGATTCGGACACTTGTGAATATTGCATGGATTTGTGCCTGCCCGATTATTCGGAGGTAGCCGCTTCCGAAAGTGAAGAAGAATTGAGCAAGGAGACTCCAAAAGCAAACATCGAGCATGGAAAGATACATTTGGGAGATGAAATCGTGGAAGAGGTCGATAATATGGCGGTAAAGATAGTTCCGAATCCGTCGAAGGGCATTTGGAATGTTTCGTTTTTGTCTTCCGCAGATGAAGAAGTCGAGGTGATATTATATGATACCGAAGGCAAGCTGTTGCAAAGGCGGAAAGAAAAGATAAAGGCAGGCACTAATGAATTCAAAGTGGATTGCCCTCATTGTGCAGGAGCTTTGTATATACTTTCCGTACGAGGCAGGGAAGTGTCTTTTGAAAGAACTTTGGTGAAAGAATAATCGGGTTCGGCAAAACCTTTGTTTCGGCTATGCAAATCTTATGCTCTTGAAACAAATATCCGGTTCGTTCTTTGCAAGACGGTGAACCGTTAAACGCTTTTATAATATGAGGTTTATTATTATACATAATAACTATTCTGTTCGGGGGGGTGAAGAAGTGGTTGTGGAATTTCAGAAAAATCTTTTGGAAAAACACGGTCATGAGGTGGTGCTTTACTCCCGTTCGTATTCGGAGATGGAGACATGGGCATTGGGTAAGTTCGGCGGAATGTTCACTTCGGTTTTCAATCCTCGTAGTTTGCGGGATTTGAAGAGGCTTTGCGAGTTGCATAAGTTCGATGTGGCTCTTATTCATAATGTTTTTCCGATAATTTCACCCGCTGTTATTCCTTTCCTTAGGAGAAAAGGGATAAGGGTTTTGCAAGTGGTGCATAATTACAGGTTGTTTTGTCCGATTGGAACGTTTTATAGCAGGGGTGAAATCTGTGAAGCCTGCCTGCATGGTGGCAGGGAGTGGAATTGTTTCCGCAAAAGATGTACGGGAGGCGTGCTTGCCTCATTCTCTTTTGCAGCCAAGTTTTGGTTGGTGCGTCTGTCGGGGTATTATAAGTCGGTTGACAGATTTTTGTGTCTGAATGAGCGACAGGTGAACTTGCTTTCACGATATATGAAAGCGGATAAGAAAACAGTTCTCTTTCCTAATGCGGTCAGTGCTTCAAATAAAGCCTGTGATGATATGGACAAGAGACGTTTTGTATCTTTTGTCGGCAGATTGGAAGAGGAGAAAGGCTTTCCGGATTTTTTGAAAATAGCGAAAAAAATGCCGGAATATGAATTCAGAGTGGCAGGCGGATATACAGAAAGTTCTATTGGCAATATTCCGAAGAATGTTACCTTGTGTGGTTTCCTGCGTGGAGCAGAACTTGACAGGTTTTATGCCGAATCGAGGGTCGTTTTATTTCTAAGTAAATGGTATGAGGGTTTCAGTTTGGTAGCTGTGGAAGCAATGAATCAAGGAATTCCTCTTATTATTTATGATGTTTCTTCGGCAAAAGACGCTGTTGAAGATGGTAAAAGCGGCTTTGTCGTTCCGAATGGGGATATCGATAGGGTGGTTGAAAGGGTAAAAACTTTGTTTGAGGATAAGGATTTGTTTGAAAGGTTTTCCGTTGCTGCGAAACAGAGGGTTGAAGAGGAGTATTCGGCGGAAAGGTATTATGAACGTTTGATGAAGTCGATTGAAAGAGATGATGAACGAAAGGAATAAGGGAAAGGCTGTTGTGTCTGTGATAACGGTGTGTTACAATGCGGCGGCGGATTTGGAGAAGACGATGAAAAGCGTACGGGAACAGACGTACGGGGCTGTGGAGTATGTGATTGTAGATGGCGGTTCGAGCGATGGCACGCGGGAGTTGATTGAAAGAAACGGCGATATCGTCTCCCGTTGGGTCAGCGAGAGGGACAAGGGCTTGTATTTCGCCATGAACAAGGGTTTGGACATGGCAGGAGGGGAGTACGTCTTGTTCATGAATGCGGGGGATTTGTTTTACGAGGCGGAGACCTTGGAGAAGATGATGGCTTCCGCCGATGAGTTGCAGGATATTTACTATGGGGATACGATGATTCTGTCTCCCGAGGGTGTCCCTTTGGGCAGGAGGCGTTTGTCTTTGCCTAAGAAGTTGACAAGGCGGAGCTTTCATTGGGGCATGACGGTGTGCCATCAATCCTTTTTGGTGAGACGTGAACTTTGTTCGCACTACGATACGTCCTATTCCATCACGGCGGATTATGATTGGGTGCTTTCGGCAATCGAAAGGGCGGACGAGAGGAAAATAAAGAACACAGGCTTGTTCGTAAGCTGTTTTTCGCAGGGCGGAATCAGTAGCAAACATGTATGGGAGGCTAATTGCCAAAGGTTTAAGATAATGAGGAAGCATTACGGTCTGCCTGTTACGATTTGGTTCAACTGTCTTATGGTTTTCAGATTGGCTTACACCTACTGCAAATTCGGACGTATGTAAGTTCGATGTTCGGAGAATTGTTTGTAAATTTGCAGGCGTTAACCAAAAGGTGGATATAATGAAGTTACTTGAAGAAAAGGTTGCTCTCATCACGGGAGCGTCGAGAGGAATAGGCAAAGCGATAGCTTTGGAATTTGCGAAGCATGGTTGCAACATAGCGTTCAGCGATGTGAAAAGGGACGAAAACATGGAGGCATGCGAGAAGGAGTTGAGGGAAATGGGCGTAAAGGCGGAAGGCTTCGTCTCCAACGCCGCTTCGTTCGAGGACAGTGCCGCTTTGGTGGAGAATGTGGCAAAGCAGTTCGGCAGAATAGATATATTGGTGAACAATGCCGGCATCACGAGAGACAATCTGTTGATGAGAATGAGCGAAAGCGATTGGGATTTGGTCATGAACGTGAACTTGAAGAGCGTTTTCAACCTCACTCACGCTTGTCAGAAAATCATGCTTAAACAAAGATGCGGCTCGATCATAAACATGAGCAGCGTCGTCGGCGTAAGCGGAAATGCGGGTCAGGCGAATTATTCCGCCTCCAAGGCAGGCATCATAGGCTTCACCAAGAGCGTGGCGAAGGAATTGGGTTCGCGTAACATACGTTGCAATGCCATCGCACCGGGATTTATCATCACCGACATGACTGCCAAGTTGAGCGATGAGGTAAGGAAGAATTGGGAGCAACAAATCCCTTTGAGAAGAGGCGGAAAGCCCGAAGAGGTGGCAAAGGCTTGCGTTTTCCTTGCATCGGATTTGAGTTCCTATGTAAGCGGACAGGTGTTGCACGTTTGCGGAGCGATGAACTGTTAGAGCGTAATCAAGTTAAAATAATACATAACATACAATGAAAAAATTCGATCCGGCAACAGCCATCAGTGCTGTGCAACAAATCTCCCCTGAAAGAGGAGTCAATCCGAACATAAACGATTCGGCTACATTCACATTCCCATACGGACAAACGATGACGGACACTTTCCACGGCGAAACAGAGGGTTACTACTTGTATTCCCGTCATTGGAATCCGTCAAACTTCGCATTGTGCCAAGCACTTGCCGCAATGGAAGGAACGGAAGCGGCTTGGGTTACAGGCTCCGGAATGGCTGCCATAACATGTGCCTTAATGCACTTCTTGAAAGCAGGCGACCACTGCGTTGCTTCGCAAACAGTATATGGCGGAACATTCGCTTTCTTGAAGAACTACATAATAAGATACGGTGTAGAGGTAACTTTCGTGGATACAACCAACCTTGAAGAAGTTAAAGCGGCAATGCGTCCTAACACAAAGGTTGTTTACACAGAGTGCATGTCCAATCCATTGTTGAGAATTGCCAATATACCCGAATTGAAGAAGATTGCACAAAGCACAGGTGCGAAATTGTTGGTGGATAACACCTTTTCGCCAATGATATTCTCCCCTTACAAATTGGGAGCCGACGTTGTTATTTACTCTATGACGAAGTTTGTAAACGGTAAAAACGACTGCGTAGCCGGAGCAATCTGTGCTTCGCAAGAGGTAATCAACGCAATGATAGATGTGAACGACGGAACAGCCATGTTGCTCGGTCCCGTATTGGATTCTTTCCGTTCCACATCAATCTTGAAGAACCTTTACACACTTCATATCCGTATGCAACAACACTCCAAGAACGCTGCATACCTTTCAAAACGTTTCAATGAAATAGGCATAAAGGCAAACTATCCGGGCAATGAAGATCACATCGACCACAAATTGATGACCGAATTGATGAATGAAGGCTTCGGATACGGCGGAATGATAGCAATAGACCTCGGAACGGCAGAAAGAGCGAACAAATTCATGGAAGCAATGCAGGCTAAGGGCGTAGGCTACTTGGCAGTGTCTTTGGGATACTTCCGTACTTTGTTCTCATGCTCCGGCAAGTCCACTTCATCGGAAGTTCCGGAGGAAATCCAAAAGAAGATGGGCATGAGCGAAGGATTGGTTCGTTACTCCGTAGGATTGGACAACGACATGGAACACACATTCCAGTTGATTGTCGATGCGTTGAAAGAAATCAAATTCATCTAATCTTTCATTCGGCAAACCGAAACGAAGAAAATTTTGTTCATAATAAATTGTGGGGGAGGAACTTGTAGCGATGCGGGTTCCTCCTTTTGTTTTCGTTGAAAGTGAACACTTCGTTTTACGGCTTCTCGAACAGTATCTGCAAAATCCGATCTTCATTTCCCTTGCGATAAACGCCGAAAGAATTTTCCCGAACGGCGATTTCTTCCCCTCGAAATCCCGTTCCGCCCTCACTCGCACGAAGTAAGGCCACTCCGTTCTGCGATAAGGAAATTTCTTCGGCTTATGAAGCTGCCTGCCAAAGGAAGTCCGGTGAAGCGTATTGCTTTATCGTGTAATTCAAGTATTGCTCCAAGTCTTTGGTGTTGAAGGTATAGTATCCTCCGCTTTTGTATTTCTTCAAGGCTTTGACGTATTGCAGGAAGTCATCGCTTTTCAGTATCGAGCAAATGTCTTCGTATGGGACTTTTGTAAGGATATACAGTCCCGAATATACGCCGCAACCTCTCTCGACGGGGTGTATTTTGAGGCTTTCCTTGTCTTTGATTATGGTGTTTATGCTTATCTTGTCGTCGAATACGTCTTTCAATGCCTGCGTTCTGCCGTAGAGATACCACGAAGGGTTGTCCTCCTCGCTCTTGCCTTTCAACAGTTCGCTCTTGTGTGCGTTCAGGTATTCGTTTACGGCTTTGTCGGCGAAGAGTTCGGTTTTCGGAAACGGTTTCCCGGCTTCGTCGTACGGATAAAAGGCTTTTTGCCATTTGCCGGTGGAGGCTTTGATGATGTCGATTGTATATCGGTCGAACGGAACATTGCCGATGAATACCCCGTCCGCCAAGGTGGCAAAGCCGTTCTTCACCACGGCATATCTTTCTTTGTTTTCGGCTTGTTTGATTGCTTTCAACTTCCGCAGGGAGCGGGTGTCGGAAAGATAGAATGCGTTTTCTATGTGGCAATCTCTTAAACCGATGGTTTCAATCTTTTTTACTGATTTCGTTTCCGCTTCAAAACGATAATAGTCGAAGTATTCGCTTGCGTGCTTTTGGTCAAAGAGGGCAATCGATGAGTAGGTGTTTATTTTGTCAAAGACTTGGAAGTGTTCAAAGTCCGTTATGCTTGCAAGGTTGCGTTGCTTCAATATATAGGAACGCAGGTTCACGCCTGCCAAGGAGTTCAACCACGAACTCGGAGTGATGTAGCACAGCCTGCCATCGGGTTTGAGCATTTGGAACGACTTCTCGAAGAAAGCGAGGTACAAGTCCGTCATGCCCGAAAGGGTGAACGAGAGTTTCTTCACGCCGTCATATCTTTCCGAAAGGTTGTGTACTCTCACGTAGGGCGGATTTCCGACAACGTAATCCATGGAAGCATCGAATGTCTCGCATTCGAGGGCGTCCGCATTCCGAATATCCCAATGCACATTAGCGATGCCGAATGCTTCGGCAGTCTTAGAGAGTTCGGACAGGCAATTCGCATGGCTTTCTTTGTTTATCTCGATGCCGTGAATGTATGTTTCCAATTCGATTTTCAGCCTGTCTTTGTCATTGTTCGTTTGCAAGAATGCCGTACAATAGCGTCTGACGATTTCGCAAAGGAATGCACCTTCGCCGCAACTGTTCTCCATTATATGTTTTTGCAGTATCCTTGCAGGAAAATCATAACCGCAAATATCCAACATAAGGTTCACCGTTGCGGGAGGGGTGAACACTTGTCCGTCTTGTTTGATTGCTTTTGCGGATTGCATTTACGCAGGCTTAAATCTCGAATTCAAAGGGTAGGAGAGCCGATACGGATGAGAATTTCGCATATCTGCCGCCTTTCAATCCTACGATTACAGAGAATTGGCAGTCATAGCGTTTCTCTGTTTCGCTCATCACCTGACGGCATGCCCCGCAGGGATAGGCGGAGGTGGCTTCGCCTCGTTCGTTTTTTGCAACCACCGCCATGGTCAGAGGTTCGGAGGACTGCATTCCGCAGGCGAACAATGCCGTTCGCTCGGCACACAGACCGGAAGGGTAGGCGGCGTTCTCCTGATTGGCTCCCTGTATTATCGTTCCGTCCTTCGTGCGTATTGCCGCACCGACCTTGAAGCGTGAATAAGGCGAATAGGACTTCATTCTCGCCGCTTCGGCTGCCGAAACGAGTTCTCTGTCGCTTTCCGGCAGCTCGTCTTCGTTTTCAAACAGCGTATAATTCGTTGTGAGGCACTCTTTCTTCATGTCGAAGGGCTTAGTCTATGATGAAAGTATAGGTAAGGGCGGCGTTGAAGCTGTATTGGTTCTCCAATCTCCATGCTTCGAAGCAGTAAGGCATGCTCAACTCGAAGCCGAAAGCGTGTTTGTGGTTCGTGCTTATCAGAATGCCGACCTTGGGTGCAAATGCAAAACGCCAACCGCTCTGTCCCTCGAAATCTCTCAGGTAATACTCCTCCGTGCTTGCCTCGGTGCTGAGACTGTAATCGTATTTTCCCCATACCGTTCCCACGGCTATGCCGACGAAGGGCTTGAAGACTTCGTTGTAAAAGTAATAGTTCGCCGTCAGAAACACAGGCACCTGATGTGCTGCCCAATTATATTTCGTTTGAAGATAGTTTCGTTTGAACGATTGAGGTACACAGTAGTTGTAAGCAAGCTCCAAGCCGAAACCGAGCCTCGTTTCCTCCATCTGTATCTCGAAAGCCAATCCGCCTCCGTAAAGATAGGTGTAGTTTTTGTTGAAATCGCCTTGAGCCATTCCCCCTGCGGCTTTTACGCTCAGGAATATATCGTACGGCTCTCCGCTTGCGAAACGATGCCTTTGCTGGGCGAATGTTCCGCAAGCAAGAATTGCTGCCATGATAAAAAGAACTTGTTTCTTCATCTCTCTTTACGTTTTTCCGTTTCCTATTTTTTGCTCCAAGAATCTTTGAGCGTGCAGGCTCTGTTGAAGACCAAATGCTCCGCAGTGCTGTCGTAATCCACGGAGAAGTAACCGAGACGCTCGAATTGGTACTTATCCAAGGAGTGTGCCGAGGAAAGGAATGTTTCAGCCTTGCAGTCGTTCAACACTTTCAAGGAATCTGGGTTCAGGTTCTCCAAGAAGCTGTGTCCTTCCTCCACTTTGTCGGGGCTTTCGCTTCGGAATAATCTGTCGAACAGCCTTACCTCCGCATTGCAATGCTTGTTCGCATCGACCCAATGAATGGTTCCTTTGATTTTTCTGCCGTCCGACGGGTTGCCTCCGCGGGAATTCTCGTCGTAGGTGCAGTGTACGGCTGTTATTTCGCCGTTTTCGTCCTTATCCACGCCGGTGCAACGCACTATGTAGGCGTATCGCAACCTTACTTCCTGTCCCGGGGTCATGCGGAAGTACTTCTTGGGAGGGTTTTCCATGAAATCGTCCCTCTCGATGTACAATTCCTTGGAGAAACTTACCTCTCTCGTACCTGCCGTTTCATCTTCCGGATTGTTGATTGCCTGTAATGTCTCGCTTTTTCCTGCGGGATAGTTATCTATAATCAGTTTTACGGGATTCAGAACGACCATCACTCTCTGTGCCTTCTTGTTCAAGTCGTCTCTCAGGGCGTTCTCCAATCTCGTATAGTCGATTATGTTGTCTCTCTTTGCAACTCCTATGTCCTCGCAGAAGTTTCGTATGCTTTCGGGGGTGTATCCTCTTCGCCTCAAACCGCAAATGGTCGGCATGCGGGGGTCGTCCCAACCGTTTACATGGTTTTCCTTCACCAACTGCAAGAGTTTACGCTTGCTCATCACCGTATAATTGAGGTTGAGCCTTGCAAACTCGTATTGATGCGAAGGAAAGATGCCGAGTTGTGCTATGAACCAATCGTAGAGCGGGCGGTGAATGTCGAATTCCAAGGTGCAAATCGAGTGTGTTATCTTTTCTATGGAGTCGCTTTCGCCATGGGCGTAGTCATACATAGGATAAATTGCCCATTTGTCGCCCGTGCGGTGGTGCGAGGTATGAAGAATACGGTACATTATCGGATCCCTCATGTGCATGTTCGGATGAGCCATGTCGATTTTCGCTCTCAATGTCTTGCTTCCGTCGGGGAATTCTCCGTTTCGCATTCTCTCGAAAAGATCGAGGTTCTCCTCCATGCTGCGGTCTCTGTACGGACTGTTCTTTCCCGGAGTCTGCACAGTGCCTCGGTTCTCCCGCATTTCCTCCAAGCTTTGGTCATCGACGTATGCGAGACCTTTCTTTATCAAATCGCATGCCCATTGATACAGTTGCTCAAAATAATCCGACGCATAATGCTCCTCAGCCCATTGAAAGCCGAGCCATTTTATGTCCTCCTTTATGGAATCCACATATTCTGTGTCTTCCTTTACCGGATTGGTATCGTCGAATCTCAAATTGGTTTTTCCTCCATACTTCTTGGCAATACCGAAATTCAAGCAAATGCTTTTGGCATGCCCTATGTGCAGGTAGCCGTTCGGTTCGGGCGGGAAACGGGTTGTTATACTCTTGTGCTTGCCGCTTTTCAAGTCTCCGGCAACTATTTCCTCGATAAAATTAAGCGTCTCACGCTCTGTATTTTCCATCTTCTCTTCCATGTTCTCAGATACTGTCGGTTGGTAAATAATCCTGCAAAAGTACGAAATTCATGGCGTATTTACTTACTTTTGCAGCAAAAAAACGAGATGATATGTTGTTGGTCGGCGAATGTATAGTGAGTGATGATATTGCGAAGGCAAGGTTTTGCTGCGATTTGAGCAGGTGTAAGGGCTGTTGCTGTGTGGAGGGAGATGCGGGAGCTCCGCTTTTGAAGGAGGAGATAGAGATTTTGCGGAAACGCCTGCCCGAGATAAAACCCTATATGGAGGAAAAGGCTGCCGAAATGGCGGAAGAGACATTCTGGGAAAGGGACATGGACGGTGATTTATGCACGAGGACGATAGAGGGACGGGAATGCGTGTTCGTCAAATACGAGAACGGCACGGCTCTCTGTGCGATAGAGCAGGCGTACAGGCAGGGGAAAACCGACTTTCCCAAACCCGTTTCATGTCATCTTTATCCCATAAGGGTGAAGGACTACGGAGAGTTTCAAGCTCTCAATTACCATCGTTGGGATATTTGCAAACCTGCCGTGGAGAACCCGAATGCCGAACCTCTTTACCGATTGTTGAAAGAACCTTTGATACGTCGTTTCTCCCGAGAGTGGTATGATGAATTGCTTTCGGTGATTGAAGAAAATCGAGATGCCGTTTCGCAAAAATAAAATGACGGAAAAATTTCGTGAGACCTCGTTTCGTACATTCCGGAACGGGGTCTCGTTTTTGTCTTGTTGCAAGAGTTCGATTTTGTGTGAAAGGGCAGGAGAGGGGGCTTATTGCAGGAATGAGGGCAGGTCGCAGATGGGTTCTTCGTATTCCCGTGCCATTGCGTAGATGCGGTCGATTTGTTGCAGCGTGCTTTCTATCTCGTTTTGGTAAATGTCGGGTTTCTGCAACATTCTCTCCAAAGACCGGAAGGTGATTTGAAGATACGGGTTTATGATGGTGAAGTATTTGTCGGCAAGGGGTATGCGTATCTGTTCCGAATTGATTTCCTCGGCTTGTTCGATGAGGCGTAACCACTGATTGACGAGGGTGAAGATTTCTATCCTTTCTTGGGATTGTTGTCTCTCGTTCAAAGAGAAGTAATGATTGCATCGCTTCTCGAATTCTCCGACGGCGTATTGTATATGTGCTTCCGCCTTGTCGTTTTCGCCCGAAAGGGAGTATATCATGGCTATGTCCGCCCATGCGAGAGGGTAGTAGTGCTTGTCGGTCGGGAAGTTGTTTTCCAAAGTGTTGCAAACGAAGAGTGCTTTCTCCTTTTTGCCGGTCTGGAAGAGTTTGTAGGCGAGGCTTATGGAGGCTTGGAAATACTGGCTGACCATGTCCCGTTCGATTTCGTTGTAATAAACGCCGTTCTTCTTGAAGTTCCTCCAACGGAAAGCGTGTGCGAAGTTGGCGTACATCTTATCCTCGTCTATCACTCCGGCTTTCTGCTCCATTATTTCTTTCTTTTCCTTTTTCCTGCCGCTCAAACGATAGGCGAAGCCTTCCAAACGCATGTAGTCTTCCAAGCCGAAGAAATCGTCCACGGAGTAAGAGGAGAAGTAAAGGGGACGGTTGTCTATGTTGGCGGCGATTATGTCCAAGGCGGCAAGGCTCGAACGCGAGAGGTCGAGCCTGTCGTACTTCCAAGTGATAGTATCCGAACCCTTGACGAGGAAAAAACGGTTCGTGTTCAAGTGATGAACCCTCATTCCGTAGAACATCTCGCTTTGTTCGGCAAGTGTGAGGTTTTTTACGGCTCGGGATAATTCCAAGGTGTCGAAAGAGGGGTATATCTGTGCGTAAAGGAAGTTGCCTTTGTAGGATTCGACGGGTATGTTGGTCTTTATCGGAGCGGAAGTGTACTCGCGTCGGGCGAGTTGTGCGATTTGTTCGTCGGAATTGAGCAGTTGGAGGTTTATCACCCTCACATCGCGACGCACTCCGCAGACATTCTGAGCCCACCAAAGGGGAAAGGTGTCGTTGTCGCCGTTTGTGAACAGTATGGCATTCTTTTCGCAGGAGTTCAACATGCTTATGGCGAAATTGCTTGCCGTGTACTGTCCGTGATGGTTGTGATCGTCGAAGTTCTGCCAGAGCATAAGCAGGGGAACTGCCAGAAATGCGGGTGCGACATAGCGGGGGTAACGCAGCCTGACCATGTTGACGATAATCTGACTTATTCCCAATACGCCGACAGCCAACCATATACTCATGCTTGCGAAGGAGAGCAGAAAGACATAGTCTCTTTCCCTCGGTTGGTAGGCGGATTGGTTTAGGAAAAGGATAAGTGCAAAGGAGTTATAGAAGAAAAGAGTGGCGTTGACGGTGAAGTGCTTGGGGTCTTTCGCCACCTGATAGAACGAACCGAAGAGGCAGAGCAACAAAGGTATCGCCCAATAGATGTTCCGCCCTTTTGCGGCTTGGGGATTGAGTTCCTCGGTGCTTACATTCAAAAAGCCGTCCACGGGTTTTATGCCTGTCGCCCACTGTGAGTTCTTGTAGTCTCCGTAACCTTGCACATCGTTGGTTCTTCCGCAGAAGTTCCACAGCAGATAGCGGAAATACATGTAGTTCATCTGGTAAGTGAAGAAGAATTGCAGGTTCTGGGCAAAGGAGGGCTTCTCTCTCTCTTCTCCGTTCACCATTACGGTGTTCTTCGGTCTGCCAGCCCATTCGATATATGCGTTTTCGGTTGCTTCGCTTTCGTAGTTCCACATTCTGGGAAACACTGTCTGCAACTGCTTTGCAAAGACGGGTTTCAGTCCTGCGTCTGTCGCCTCGAACCTTTCGGGAGGCAGTGCGGTGTAGTACTGTCCGTACAAAAGGGGTGCCTTGGTGTAGTTTTCCCTGTTTACATACCGCATGAGAGAGGTGCAGTCCGAGGGATTGTAATTGTTCATCGGAGGATTGGCAGAGCTTCTTATGGGAACGATGGCGTAAGTGCTTAGTCCGATTAAGAAGAAGAGAATGCCGAGAAGGGTGAATTCGAGTTTTGGGCAGCCTTTCCTACGGGCAAAAAAAAGTCCCGCAACGGTCAGGAGGACATAAATCACGACGGCAGCCACGCCTGCCGCTGCCAACAACTTCAACAGTGCCGGCAGAACGAAGAACACAAGCACTGCCACTATGCCTCCGCCCAAGAGAATGTGAACGAACAAGCCCAAGTAGCCTGTTTTCCTGCGGTGAAAGTAAATCACGACAACGGCTGCTGGCAGAACGAGCAGGGAAAGCTGGTGTACGCATAGTGCCAAGCCGAGAATGAAGATTGCCAAAAGGAGATAGGAACTCTTGGAGGTGTCGTCCCATTTCAAGGTAAGCCAGAAGACCATGAGGGACAGCAACATCGAAAGGGCATACACCTCTGCCTCCGTTGCGGAAAACCATATACTGTCGGCAAAGGCGAAACACAATGCTCCGATGACGGAAGCTATGATGTTGCCCGGCTGCATTGCCGAAAAGCGGTTGAGCATTCGCACGAGTATCCAGAACAGGAACATTACGCTCAGCCCCATGGAGAGCGGGGAGATGAAACTTATGCAACGCGTAACGTAAATCGGATTGTCGAAACCGAAGAGCGAGGCAAGCAAAGCACCTATCAACTGATACAAAGGAGCTCCGGGTGGGTGGCCGATTTGCAAGCCGGCTGCCGTCGCTATGAATTCGCCGCTGTCCCAGAAAGACAGGGTGGGATACATCGTGTAGGTATAAAGGGCAATGGTCGATAAGGCAAGTATCCAGCCTGTTATGTTTATGCTTTTTCTGTGTTGCATTCTACCAGTTGACGAAAGACTTGTTGAAAATGTCCTCTACAAGCTCTTCATTTATTTCTTTGATGAGGCTTTCCTCCACATCGCCGAGAGAATAGCTGCTGTCGTATTCCTTAAATCTTGAAAACTGTGTCTGATAGTTGGATTTAGGGTTCTTGTTGTTCTTGAAATTAACTCTTATCGTTATCGTAAGGCGGTTCTTCGCCGCTTTGTCATTGGAGCCTATCGCAGCAGGGGTCACGGAGTAGGCAATGATTGTTCCCGAGAAAGAAACATCGGCATCATCGCTCACCTGAACCAACGAAGTCGAAGAATTGATTTTGTTGACAAGGGCATTGGTCATCTCCGAAGCAAGTATCGGTTGAACAAGACTTGCCCTGTTTATGAAACTCTCTACGGAAAAACTTTTCGTTTCAGGAGAAATCGAAGCCCCCGTGAAAGAGTATCCTCCCACACATGAAGCTCCGATTAAACTTAATACTGTTACAACTAAAATTTTTCTCAAAACCGTAAGGCTTATCGTACAATCAATTTGCCGACCTGCTTATTGTCTATGTTGACAAAGTAAATGCCTTTGTTCTCCAAGCTGATTGTGCCGTTATCATAGCTCTCTATATTCTTTACGGAGCGACCCAAAGCGTCCGTTATTCTCACAGAACTTCCTGCCGGAGCGTTCAAGCGGAAATCGCCGCTGCAAGGGTTTGGATACATCGCAATTTGCGAACCTGCATTCAACTTCTCCAAGCCCGAAGCGTAACTTATCGTCAAGTCGTCCAATAGAAGAGAAGACAAATTTGCCGCTGTGTTTTCCTCATCTGTGCCTACAAGAGCAAGGAAAATCAATTCCGTTGCAGGCGTTTCGGAAAGTTTCACCAATTCCATGGTGAAAGGAGCATAGCCCTCGCTTTTCATCATTTCGGGGTCGCTTGTGAAATTACCCATTCCGACGATTTGTTTTTGGTCTCCTTCGCTTGCAACCAACAAGGCTTGAAGCAAGAATATATCGTTGGCTGTATCCTTTTGGTCGAACTTGTAGTAACCGCTTATCGAAGTCGGTTGCTCGTTCAAGGACAAACCTCCCTGCAACAGGCTCATGATAACCTCCGGTGTGAAGTCTATGTCCTCATCGCCGCCGCTTGTGAACAAGTCGATGATGGCTTGCATGTTTACCGTCGCATTGGTCAGAAATCCCGGAACGACCATGTCGGCACCCACCATTGCGGCGATTACGCTCGGAAGAGGCTTGGGAGCTATCCTTACAGCACTATTGCCGCCGTTCGCATCGGCAGACTTGCTGATGTCGCAAAGATTGAATCCCATATAACCGAGACTGTTCCAGCCCTGAGGGGAATTGCCGCTCCATGATTCGAAATTACCGTTTGTGAATTGTTGGGCGTATGTCGTGCAGAACGCCATTGCCGCCACCAAAAATAATGATACTCTTTTCATATCCACTGTTGTTTTTATGTGTTACCCTGTTTCATCTCTGCGAAGTCGGAAACCCAAGCACCGGAACCCGGATTTGCCGCTTCTTATGCGGTGCAAAAGTACTACAAATTGTTGATTTGGCAAGATAAAGAGGAGTTTTATTCCGATAAAATCAACAAAAACAAATCCTCCTTGTTCAATGTCGCAATTCGGAACGCCTTTTCGACAAAACAAACCGCCGAAAGAATTTGCTGAAACGCCCCATCATTCCACCCCGGCACGGCATCTTTCACGGTATTTTCACCAAAACACATTCCAACCTGTTATTTCCGTCCCGCATATCCCTTGTCCCGTCCCATGTCCCACCCATACTAAAGTATGGGGTGGGGACTTGGACAGGGACAGTAGGGGATTTATGCTTCGCCTTCGGATTTGACGCTTCGTCCCGCAACCGAAACATCTCATGGGACAGGGACAGATATTTATCACAGGGAATTTTCAAGAGAATTTGGCAGCTGCAATATCACAATCAAAGCCATTGGGAAAGATAACAGAGAGAAATGATTTCGGCATTTTTTTTGTATCTTTGCAAGAAAAGATAATTCGCTTAGAATAAATCGGTTGGTCGGATTGCTTGAAAATTGGGTAATGAGATAGCAACCGTTCATTTTTCTGAGTTCTTCATTGTTATGCTTCAATGCTATAACTATGATGGCACCAAGGTGATAAAAGAGACGCAAACAAAAGTGAATGATTATAATTTTCTTTTGTCTGAATCCTTTATTAGTACTTTGATAGGATAAAGTGGAAAATTTATCAATTAGGAAGTGCTAATAATGAGCAAAAATCGCTATCTTTGCCAAATAATACCAAGACAAAAATTAGTAACATGCTGTTTATAGAGAAAATAAAAGAGTTACGCATTCTGAATCGGATACCTCAAAGGCAGATTGTTGCAGCTCTTGATATAGACACTGCAACGTATTGTAAGATAGAAAAAGGTGAACGCAGAGCCAAGAAAGAACAAGTCGCAATATTGTCAAAGATGTTTCATGTAGAAATGAAAGACCTCCTTACATTGTGGTTTGCTGACAAGGTAACTGATATGCTATCTGATGAACATATTGTTGCATCAGAAGTTCTTTCAATGGCATCAGAAAATTTAAGAAGAATAGGTTGATATGACAAAGGTAAAATTATACCCAGAGTTGGAAGTTCCCGAAATGATATTGGCAGATCGGCGTTCTGCATACGGATTGAGGACATATGTCAGCCTATTCAGTAGCGCAGGAGTTGGTTGCTATGGCTTCAAGGAAGAGGGCTTTTATTGTGTGGCTACAGTTGAGTTGTTGGAACGCAGATTGAAGATACAGAAATTCAATCAGAAATGCGTTTATAACAGCGGATATATTTGTGGCGATATGACTACGCAAGAAACGAAAGATAAAGTTTTTGCGGAGTTAGCAATGTGGGAAAGAGGATTTAATCTAACAGATTTGGATGTGTTGATTGCAACGCCTCCTTGTCAGGGTATGTCTGTTGCTAACCACAAGAAGAAAGATGAGCTAAAACGCAACTCGTTGGTTGTGGAGTCTATAAAAATGACGCAACAGATTAAGCCTAAATTCTTTATATTTGAGAATGTTAGAGCTTTTCTAACATCTGTATGTACCGATGTTGATGGTCAAGATAAGTCAATTAAAGATGCTATTGAGGCTAACTTGTCTGGGACATACAATATCCTCTATCAAGTCGTAAACTTCAAAGATTATGGTAATCCATCAAGTCGAACAAGAACATTAGTTATTGGTGTTCGTAAAGATTTGAAAGAGGTTACCCCATATGATATTTTCCCTGACAAGCAGCCTGAGAGAACATTAAGACAAATTATTGGTCATTTGCCATCGTTAAAGAAGATGGGTGAAATTTCCGAAGATGACATTTATCATAATTTCAGGAAGTATTCCCCTCGCATGGAGTCTTGGATTTCGGATATTAAGGAGGGACAATCGGCATTTGACAATACCGATATTGCAAAGATACCGCATAGTGTAAAGAATGGTGTTATTGTGTACAACGCCTGTAAGAATGGCGACAAATATACTCGTCAGTATTGGGATAAAGTAGCTCCTTGTATTCATACTCGTAACGACATTATGGCAAGCCAAAATACCGTTCATCCTGTAGATAACAGAGTGTTCAGTATTAGAGAGGTTATGCTTATGATGTCAGTTCCTTCATCTTTTAATTGGAGCGATATTCCTTTTGAAAAGTTAAACAGAATGTCATTGAAAGAGAAAGAAGCATTCTTGAAAAAAGAGGAAATGAACATACGTCAAAACTTGGGCGAGGCTGTACCTACTATTATATTCAAACAAATAGCGTCTAAGGTCTGTAAAATTTTATGCAAGCCCACCTTGTCTGAACAAGACATAAAGGTATTGATAGATAAAAAGAAGTTGGCGACGCATTCTTGTTTGGTGGATTACATTAGGAATAATGGACATTATGGATTTGCAGAGTTGTCTAAGATTGCAGAGTTGGCAAATGCTCAAAGAGAGGACAATGCGGCATATTATACAAGACAAGACATATGCTATACAATAGTTAAGAGTTTGCCTGATGCAAAGAACTATACGGAGCTAAACATTTTAGAACCATCAATCGGTGTGGGTAATTTTTTACCAGCCCTGGTATTGAAGTATGCGAGTGTGCAGTCTGTAAATATTGATGTAGTAGATATTGATGCAAATAGTTTAGAAATATTAAAAGAACTGGTTGCAAAGATTGATATCCCCAACAACATTTACATCAATTACATCAATGCTGATTTCTTGTTGCATAACTTCGACAAGAAGTATGATATTGTTGTCGGAAATCCCCCGTACAAGAAGCTAATCAAAGAGAAACAGCTGTTGGCTAAATACAAAATTGGTGCATCCAATAGGGATACCAATAATATATTCTCGTTCTTCATTGAGAAAGCAATGAGAATTGGCAATGTGGTATCATTGATAGTCCCCAAGAGCCTAATAAATGCTCCTGAGTTTGATACGACACGCACTCTTATGAAAGAGAAAAATCTCTCCCGCATCATTGATTTTGGAGAGAAAGGGTTCAAAGGTGTAAAGATTGAAACTATCTGTTTTATTCTTGATACCCAAAAGAAGCCTCAGAATACATTCGTAGAATCATATATTACAGATGAGGTTAAGTGTCATCGGCAAGCATATCTGACAGACGATAGATTCCCTTATTGGATAATTTATCGTAATGAGGCTTTTGATGAAGTTGCAGACAAAATGGAGTTTAATGTATTCAAGGCATATAGGGATAGAGTTATTACCAAAGCCATTACTAAGGACAATGGTAAAATTCGAGTTTTAAAATCTCGGAATATTGGCAATAATGAGATTGTCAATATTCCTGATTATGACTGTTACATTGATAGCATTGAGGGATTGGATGTTGCAAAATATCTGAATCAGACGAACTGTGTATTGCTCCCTAATCTGACATACAATCCTCGTGCATGTTTCTTGCCAAAAGGATGTATTGCTGACGGCTCTGTTGCAATCCTTACATTGGCAAAAGATGATGACATAGTAACAAATGAGGATTTGGCATTTTACGCTACTGATAGTTTTACGAAATTTTATGCGATTGCCCGTAATTTAGGCACTCGCTCGCTTAACATTGACAATAACTCTGTTTTCTTCTTTGGAAAACTCAAACAGCAAAGGATATGAGAAATGTAATCAATGGATACCTTAGCCAATTTGATTTAGATGTACGCAAATCGCACGATGCAAGATTTGTGGATCAGAAGTGTACTCCCGATATTGTATGCTTTATGGCTGACTGCGTAATGAATATGGTGGCTACAAAACCTGTATTTGTGATAAATGATGTATGGGAAACTCAGTATTTCATTCAGAATACAAGAGTTATTTTCAATAAGCCTTGGGCTAATGACAAGAACGCCTATAACGAATACAATAAAGTGCTTTCTCAACCCTTAAAGCTTCTTGCATATGCTCATATCCTTAATGTTGAAATGGTAGATGGTGCATTGACATTTTCTGTTGCTAACGAGGATTTGTTGGACTATATCTCACGTAAGGATAGAAACGCATACAATTTCTTATACTGCTATTTTATGAAAGTAATGTCAGATAGTGGCTTTATGAAGTACTTTGATGAATATGCAAAAGACAGCCTTTCCGATCCTGTTGCTGCAAGAGATGAGATATACGAAAGGTATTACCGTTTAATCAATGGCAATACCCCATCGCATTCACGATTGGATATTAGGCGTATGTTCCACAAAGTATTCAATGTGTACGCTGCTGAACATCATTTACCTGGAAGCAATGGTAAGATTACCTACTATTCCGATTTGATGTACAACAAGAAAAATTGGCGAGATATGGATAAAGATAAAACCGTCACTCGTCAAGAGGCAATGACGCCTGATAAGATAGAGAAACAAGAGGCTATCAACACATACTATGTGCAAAAGGCTATCGCATTGATAAGAAAGATTCACACAGTAAGTGAGGTTAATGATAGTTGGGGCAATGGTGAGGCGACACAGGTGCATCACATATTTCCAAAATCACAATTCCCACAAATTGCACATTATGTTGAGAATTTGATATTGCTTACAGCAACGCAACATAACACAAAGGCTCATCCGAACAATAAGACCCAGCAGGTCAATAGGGATTATCAGTTGGTTTGCCTATTAGCTAAAGCTGATAGCATAGAGAACTCTTTACTGCGATTTGGAGAGAAGTATTATCGTAAAGAGTCGTTTGTGTATGTAATAAACATAGGATTAACTGCTGAGTTTAGTACAGGATTGTCATTCAATGATATAAAAACAAAATTGGTTCAAATTTATAATGCGGCATAAAAACTATACGCTAAAACAAAAGCCTAATTTCTGCTAATAAATAGGGCTATGAATGAAGAACTTATTGTTTTACAGTTACATTATTATCTGAAAGGGGAAAAAAATCACTCTATGGATGCCTCTATTCATAATGAGTGCGAACGATATTTTGTGCAAGGAATCCTCTCTCTAAACAAATATGTAAATGGGGCTTTGTCTGTTGAAATTTATGCGACAGAAGAGTTAGGTGGAATAAAAAACAAATACAAAGTTCTTGTAAATGGTGCCATCGTTGGATTAGGTGCACTCGCATCAGTAGCCCAATTATTATCATATTTTGGAGTCTATTTTACAAATCCCAATCCCAATAATCCTGCTGAAACTCTAACGAGAATAGAGGTTGTTGAGAAAATCAAATCAAAGATGGATTCTAATGAACCATTTACTGAAGAAGAATTTGATTATATTGCAAGCAATGATAAAGACCTGAGGAAATTAAAAAGTGAATATTTTAAGACCGCAATTAAAGATAAAACAATTGAGAGCATAGAAGTTAATGAAATCGAATCAAATTCTGATGCCCCAAAACCTTTAGGAATAATCAATTATTGTGATTTTCAAAAATGCGTACTTCCAAAAGAAGAGGATACGGATAGTAATGAAATAGATACGATTATTTATATTGTTGCTCCTGTACTTGTTAAGGGTCGAGGTAATAGTTGGAGGGGTATTTGTGATGGCTCTCCTATTGATTTTAAAGTGACAGATAAAGAATTCCTTGACAATGTGTATAATCACATTATTAGCTTTAGTAATGGAACATATATTCGATGCAAAATGCGTATAACTCAAAAAGTAAATCTTCAAGATAATACTGTAAAAATCTCTCGCGATGTTTTTGAAGTATATGAGGTGAATGATGATGAAAACATAACATTGTATAAGATTCTACATAAAAAGAAATCTAAAATAGATATACAGCAACCATCTTTATTTGATAACATTGATTTCAATTGACATTTCACCATTTTAACAGCAATGGCGACCACTTGATGATGCGGTCGCCATTGCTGTTGACAGTTTCATTCCTCTGTTCTTCTTTGGCTGGGTAGGCTGTCGGATTGATTGTCGGAGTTTGCCGTATTGTTCACTGAACCATTGGCTGAGAGGTATTCGATTTGCCGTTAAGGTGAGTCTCTTATCATTATCTCGCAGAATTTGTAGAGAGGTATTATCCGTAGCAAACCATCGGTTATGCTTCGAGGAGAATAGTAGCCCTGTAAAGTTCACAATCTTACCCTTAATAAGTTCGTCAAAATCCATAGCCGAAAGTCCGATTTGCTTGGCAAGGTGTTCCAATCTTAGGAGATTGGCAAAATCAGGATACCAACGATGAGCGGTATTGATTATTGAATTGAGGATGTTTTAAGCTCTGCCTCCTTTGCTTCAAGAGCTTTGTGATGCTCATTATCCTTGTTCATCATATAGCTCTGCTATGTTCCACCTCCATTTGCTTGATATTGGATTTCAATTGCTTGATTTTGAGACAATCATAGAAGATATAGAGAACAAGAATTCGGTTGATATAGAGTATGCATACTATGAGTATCTATGTAGTCTATTAAAAAAACTTGATCTTTCCGATGAAGAACTTTCCAAGAAAGAGATTTCCAAGGAAATAGATGGATTGAATGAAGAAATGAAATGTATTACAAGGAAGTTGGTGGAGTATTTGCAAGAGCAAGAGGATAAATACGAAGATAAGAATGATTTCGAAATGATGCTTGAGATTATAAGACCGTTGAGAAGTCAAGAAATGGCAGTTAGTGCGGAAAAATATTGGAAGGAATTTGTTGTTCAAAGAGAGCAAGAAAAGAATAAAGAGAAGAAATTTGGATATACTAGGTTATTCTACTCGAGTCCCAAATATAGAAGTTATGATGGGACTGATGTGTATAAGTTGTACCCTGAAAAGGTATTCTTGCTTAACTTCAACTATACAACATATATCGAACCAAAATTTCGCAATACACTACCTTATTTACCTGTTGGCTCTTTCGACAAAGATCGATTAGTATGTCATATCCATGGAGATTTGAATGATGAAAACAGTATCATATTCGGTTATGGAGATGATAGCGATGAAATGTATAAGAAGTTGTTGGATAAAAATGATAACAGGTTTTTGGAGAATGACAAGACTGTAAAATATCTGGGTTCTGCAAGATACAGAAATTTTCTCGGCTTTATAGAGTCTGCACCTTTTCAGGTGTGTATCATGGGACATTCATGCGGTATTTCAGATAGGACTTTGCTAAGCACTATTTTTCAGCACGAGAATTGCGTATCGATAAAGCCTTACTACTATAAGAAAGAAAATAGCGACGACTATTATGAGATCATCAAGAATATCAGCCGATGTTTCGATGATAAGAAGTTGATGAGGGACAGAGTAGTCAACAAAGAGTTTTGCGAGCCTTTGCCCCAACCGGGTAAGAAATAGGTGATCAGATGAAGAGCGATTGTCGGTGCTGTCTCATTGTGAGTTCGTAAATATCCACCAATTTGTCGTAGCTGAGAAACTCAACTCTTTTCTTCTCTTTCAGGTCTGTTAGTGAGGAGAATGACATTTTGCTTTCAAATTTGGCTTTGCGTTTTTGATCGGCAACGATGACCATACGGGAATTGAAGACCGTTAAGTCGCCATATTTCAACAGCGAGTTTTGGAAGTCTGTGGAGTGTTCGACCTCAAAGAAAGTATGAGGCATCAAGATGTTTGCGGGGTCTATGGCATGGGGTTTGAACCATATAACGTCTATTGTGTCGCTTCGATGGACTAATTTTTCGTAGCTGTATTGTGGTATTTCGTTCAAGGTGCATAGGCTTGCGAGAGGCGTTTTGTTCAAGAACAACTTGTTCTTGTCTTGTGAAAGAACGTATGTTCGCAGCTGCTTCATGTTGCCAATTTGTACCAAAAGTGCTTGGTAGTAAGTGTGGTTGAATGTGGCAATCGCTTTCGAGTTCGAGTTGTAGGCGGTTTCTTCCATAATGCCGGCGGCTTCCAAGCGTTTACGATACTTTTTCAATGCCCACAGTCCGGGCTTCACTTTGTATATTTCACTGTTTTCCTGCACTATTCGTCTTATGCTTGCAAAGGGAGTTTTGGTTTTCCATTCGCAGTTCTTTATTTTGAAGACTTCTTGGTATAGCGTACCTAATGTGGCTGCTCTACCCAAGCGTTCAAGGGTCGATATTACTGCTTCGTGTTGCTTCATGATATTATTCTGTTATCCTTTGCAAAGGTATGGATAAAACTTCTTTCCGATATGATAAGGCGTGCTTTTTCCCGTATGGTTGTTGCGGAACGGAATTTTTTCATACCTTTGCAGTCTGAATGAGAAATTGTTATTTGAAGTAAATGGTAAGTCGTCATTTCTTACGGGTGAAGGTTCTGCAACAGCTATATGCGTGTGTGACAGCGGAGATGGAGGATGTGGTAAGGGCAGAACAGGGCTTGCTCGACAGCATAGAGCAAACGTATAATCTTGAAGTGTATTTGTTATCGGCGGTTTTGGAGATACGGGATATTGCCGAAAACCAAATCGAAGAGGCAAAAAACAAGTTCTTCCCTACCGAGGAGGAAAAAAATCCCAACATGAGGTTCGTCAACAATGCGTTGATTCATCAGTTGCAGCTTAATGCCGAATTGAGCAAGGCTGTCGCCAAGCAGAAGATAAACTGGGCGGAGCAGAGGGATATGCTTAAAAACATTCTCAACCGTTTCAAAGGTTCCGATACTTACAAGGAGTATATGTCCAAGCCGGAGAGTTCCTACGAGGACGAGAAGATGGTGGTGGTTCGCATGATGAAGAACTATTTGTTCAAGAACGAGCCTTTCACGGAGTTCCTTTTCGAGAAGCAACTCGGCTGGGAGGGCGATCTTCAATATGTGGGCATGAGCTTTTTGAACTATTTGAAGGATTTCTCGCAGGAGGACGGCAGTGCCAAGCCTTTGTTCCAAATGTTCGACAACGATAAGGATGGTCGCAAGGAGTTCGCCGTGGATTTGTTGAGCAAAAGCCTCGTGCATTTCTCCGATTATGACGATATGTTCCGCAAGCATGTGGAGAATTGGGACATGGAGAGGCTGGCTTTTTTGGACAGGCTTATAATAAAGATGGGCATTACGGAGTTGATATATTGTCCGAGCATTCCGGTGAGGGTTACGATGAACGAGTACATCGAGCTTGCGAAGGAGTTTTCGACGGAACGCAGCAAGTTGTTCGTGAATGGTTTGCTGGATAAGTTCCTTGTCGATTTGAGAGCGGCGGGAAAGATATGCAAGGACGAGTTCGAGGAAGAAAAAACGGAGTGATGAGAAAGTCGATGTTTTGTATTCTTGCCGGCATTTTGCTTCTTGCTTCTTGCGGCAAGGGAAACAAGGGTGAGGAGATTGATGCCTCTGTGGTGGATCAGCCGACGAGCATAAAGTTCGAGCGGGATGTGATTGATTTCAAGCGTGTCGAGGCAGGGGAGAAGGTGAGCGGAAGTTTCAAGTTTACGAACACGGGTAAGAACAACCTCGTCATCTATGAGGTGAACACGTCTTGCGGCTGTACGGTGGCGGATTATCCTCGCGGAGAGATTGCTCCGGGGGAGAGCGGCATGATTTCGGTCAGCTATGATTCAGATGGTGCAAACGGCATGAGGATTACCAAGCAGGTAACGGTGAATGCGAACACCAAGCCTGCCAAAACGAACCTCAGGATTATTGCAGACGTGTATTAGGACAGAGAAATGAAAGAACAATCAATAAACAATAGAAAATGAATTTGTTAAACGTTTTATTACAAGCACAAGGCGGTGGTGGGGCAATGGGCTCCATATTGATGTTGGTGGCGATAGTGGTTATATTCTACTTCTTCATGATTCGCCCTCAGCAAAAGAGACAAAAGGAAGAGAAAAAGTTCAGAGAAGCATTATCGAAAGGACAGAGGGTCGTTACGATAGGCGGTTTGCATGGTAAGATTGCCGATGTGAAGGAGACGAGCGTTTTATTGGAGATTGCCGACAATGTGAAGGTGGAAGTGGAGAAGTCTGCAATAGCGATGAGCGTTGCTCCCGTACAAAAGTAATACCGTACGAAATCGAGAAAACAAGACAGCGTCTTTGCCGGTTAAGGGTCGAGACGCTTCGTTTTATACAGGGGGAGTACCGATGTCGAAGAACAACGAGAGAAAGAATGTTTTGCAAAGGCTGTTGACCGATCGCAGGGTGCGGGTCATGTCGGTGTGTCTTTGTTTGAGCGTTTTTCTTTGGTTGTTCGTAACCTTGGGAAAGAATTATCAATACACGCTCTCGGTACCCCTGACGTTTGAAAGCAGCGAACAGCCGGACAGGCAGTTCTTTTGCAGCGACAGTGTGGTCGAGGTGCATTTGACGACGAACGGTTTCGATTGGCTGACGAGCAGCCTGTCGGTTCGCAGGGCAGGAACGTTGCATATAGACGTCGCTTCGCTTTCCATGAACATGAAAAGCGGTTATGCGAAAATCCCCACGGGCTTTCTGAACAAACAAGTACTAGGTGCAATCGGCATGAGCAATGTGCCGATGGAGATAATGCCCGATACGTTGAGCCTGCGGTGGAAGAAGACTTACTCGAAGTCCGTGCCGCTTGTCGGCAGGGTCAGGGTGGAGTGCGAACAACCCTTTGCATTGTTCGGTACGCCCAAGTTGCTTGTCAACCGCATAGAGTTGGAGGGAACGCGTGATGAACTCGAAAAGACGGACACTCTTTACACCAAGGAAATCACTCTGAAAGGTGTAAATCGCAACCTGATAACCTTTGTACCCGTGGATTTCGATTATTCTTCCGACCGGTTGAACGTGCAGATGAGCATGGTGGGTTTAAGGGTGGAGGTGAAGGAATACACGGAGAACACCATAGAGCTTCCCGTCGAAGTCATAACAGGCAAGGGCGAGAAGATAAAGCTCTATCCTCCGACGGTGAAATTGAGGTATAAGGTCGCAATGGACGACTATCGCAAGGTGAACACAGACGACATAACGGCATACGTGCTTGCGGAGGGCAGCAACAGGAAACGGAAGTTGAGGGTCATGCTGAACAATCTGCCGGAGATGATAAAAGTCATGTCTATAGAGCCGCCAAAATTGGATTACGTGATAAAGAAATGAAGACAAGAGTGGGATTGACAGGCGGAATAGGTTGCGGGAAGACGCTGGTAGCACAGGTGTTCGAGCATTTCGGGGTGGCGGTGTTCTATTCCGATATGCGGGCAAAGCAGTTGTACGATGATGAGGCTTTCCTCGAAAAGATTGCGGAGCGTTTCGGCAGAGACATCATCGAAGACGGCAGGTTGAACCGCCGGAGGCTCGCCGACAAGGTCTTTGCCGATAAGGAGAAACTGCAAACGCTCAATTCCATGGTACACCCCGAGGTCTTCAAACGTTTCGACGAATGGGCTGAAAGGCAGAAGTCGCCATACGTCATCATGGAAAGCGCCATTCTGTTTGAAAACTCCCTGCAACATCATTTCGATGCAATCATCAGCATAAGCACTCCGGAAGAGGTGGTGCTGCAAAGGGTGATGTTGCGTGATGATTGCAGCAAGGAGCAGGTGCTGCAAAGGATAAGAAACCAAATGCCGCAGGAGGAGAAAAACGCCTTGGCGGATTATGTCATTCTACACGATGGCACGACCATGCTTATCCCTCGAATACTGTCGATTCATAACGATATATTGAAGCATTGCATCAAGAACGAAAAGAGCAAAGACTAACACGGAAAAACGATAAATAAGATGAAAAAACAACTGTTGTTTTCGGCATTGGCGTTATTCGCATTTGCAGCCCATGCCCAGTTAAGCACAAATGAAATGCCTCCTTCCTTTTCCTCGAAGGAACTGATGAATGCGGAGGTTAAGACCATCGCTTTGGCGAAACCCGATTTGACCGAGGTCGTTGCGGAGGACGAAAGCGATGAAGCAACATTCAAGCCACGCCGTTTCGGCGTCATTCTTCCTTGTCATACGGATTTCTTCTCGCAAGCCGAATGTACCAAGACCGCAGATGGAAATATTTACCGCCTTGCCGTCGAAGTGCCGGAGGCTCAAGCCCTCATCTTTTACTCCGACCGTTTTCTCTTGCCGAAAGAAGGCAAACTCTTCCTTTACAACAGCGACCGCAGTAAAGTATTGGGTGCATTCACCTCGTTCAACAACCATGAATTGAGAACATTCGCCACCGAATACCTCGAAGGCGACAAAATCATCTTCGAATACTTCGAGCCGGAAGAATGCAGCGACAAAGCCCTCATCGAGATAAGCGAAATCGGTTATGCGTACAGGGACATAGCCAAGGCTTCGGACGAATACCGCTCCTCGGGTACTTGCAACGTGAACGTCAACTGCTCGGAGGGAGACGACTTCCGCAAGCAGCAGAGAGCCGTTGCAAGGATACAGGTCAAGATGAGCAGCTACTACATCGGTTGGTGTACAGGTACATTGATAAACAACACCAACTACGACCGCAAACCTTATCTTCTTACGGCGGCACATTGCATAGAAGACGTAACTTCAAGTTCTTATTACTCTCAGTTTGTCTTTTACTTTAACTATGAGACCTCCGGTTGCTCCACAACCTCGCAGGAACCTTCCCGTTCGCAATCCCTCACGGGTGCGAGCCTGAAAGCATACGACAACACCTACTCCAATTCCGGCAGCGACTTCTGTCTCTTCCTTTTGAAGAACGATGTGCCTCAAAGCTATAATCCTTTCTGGTGCGGTTGGGACAAGAGAAATCAAGCCGTTTCCCATGGCGTCTGCATACATCACCCGTCGGGAGACGTGAAGAAAATATCCACCTTCAACAGCCGCCTGAAATCTGCAAGCATGGGCAGCAGTAATTCCACACACTGGGAAGCCAAATGGATTGAAACCGAAAACGGATACGGCATAACCGAAGGAGGCTCTTCCGGTTCCGCACTTTTCAATGATGCAGGACAAATCATAGGCGACCTTACGGGCGGTTATTCCGCATGCAACGAAAGTGCAGCCAAGAAAATCGATTATTACGGTAAGTTTTCCTACTCATGGGCATCGAACGGAAGTGCAGACGAACGCCGCTTGCAACCATGGCTCGACCCTGCTTCAACAGGAGTAAGCTCCATAGGCGGAATGGATTACACATCTTCCTTGCCCGAAACGGCAGCAAAGGAGAACAACTCGCGTATTGCACCCAACCCTGCCAAAGACCGCCTGACCATAGACTTCGATACCGATTACAGGAACATCATCGTGGAAATCCATGACCAAACAGGTCGTCGCTTGGAGGTGCTTACCTTGCCTTCCGCATGCAGAAGCCATACCATGGATTTGCAGAACTACAAGAGCGGTGTATATTTCATCAGAATACATGCCGACAACGAAGAATCATTGCATAAAGTGATAATTCGATAATAACATATCATTGAAATGAAAAAGAGAAAGTTGGTCATCATAATGTTTTTATCCGCATTGCTTATCGGAGCATGTGCAGGTAGCGGAAAATTCGGCAAACGTCATCGCTCCAAACGCAAATGCAACTGCCCGACTTTCTCTTTTTATCATCAGAAACCCTCGATGTATGAAACTCCCTGCCGCACATCTTCCCGCACAATCGCTTGAAGAAGTGGCGAAACAGCTCTCCGCATACCCCGATACGGAAATAAGATTGGTACCGCCTCGCAGCCGAAAACTCGGCACATACAGCCTAACGCCCGACGGCAGACACCTCATAACGCTGAACGACAATCTGCCGCCATACATCATGCTCATCGTACTCGTTCATGAAATGGCACACCTCGAAAACCGCCTGCAAAACGGCAGAACCGTCTCTCCGCACGGCAAGGAATGGAAAGCGATATACAGCCGCATGCTGAAAGAATACATCTACCGCAACATCTTCCCCGAAGACTTGGCTGAAACCCTTATGCGGCACGTCCTCAAACCCTGTGCCACCTTTCCGAAAGAACTTATGCACCTGCTGGGAAAATAAAAAGCCCTAAGCCTCCAAGCCTTCCAAATCACCTTTCGTCAGATAAGGCAGACACTTGCCTATTTACAATCCTCATGGAATAGCGACTCCTTAACCACCGCATTCAAATAAACCGTCCGAACATCACCCGCACGAGGATATACCCTCTTTATAGTTTTTCTTCTTCGTTTAATTTGAATTTTTTCGGCGAATAAATCCGCTGTAACGGGCAGTTATTTCAGCAAAACAGCCTCTTGAGTATAGATGTCTGCTTTTCCTTTCTCGCGACCGACGATTATTCCTTCTTCCTGATAAATGAGACAGTTCTATACAGGCAAATTCTTTATTCTTCATTTCGTCGGGAAAACCAGAGCTAAAACGGATTTTGGTAAACGCTTAATATAGAAAGAGGGCATACATGAAGAACAGCCGGCAAAATGTGTCTCGCAAGGCTAAGAAAGAATAGGCATACCACAAATACCGCAATATGAGCGATTTTGTCGGATAAGCGAGTATAAAACATGGTTTTAGATGAGATGATGTACGGTTGTAATAATTTTATTAGTAAGAATGATGTTAGTAATAACGGTATTTCGTACCTTTGCGTTTGAATAAGATTTGAAGATTATGGAGAACAAGCCTTTTATATTCGGCGTTGCAACATCGGGCGATAACTTTACCGACCGAGAGAGAGAAACGGAGCGTTTATTGTTGAATTTTCGACATGGTGTCAATACCGTACTGATTTCTCCTCGTCGTTGGGGTAAGACTTCGTTGGTGCAGAAAGTATGTAGTTTGGCTCAATCCGACAAACTGAAAGTTGTGTATTTCGATATTTTCTCGTGTCGTAGCGATAAGGATTTCTATGACGCATTTGCGATTGCTGTTCTCAAACAAACATCTTCGAAATTGGAGGATTGGTTGGAGAATATCAGGTTATTCCTTTCTCGTATCAGCCCCAAAATTTCAATGGGTACGGATCCGACGATGGATTTGTCTGTTTCACTTGAGATGAATCCCAAGAGTAACGATGTGGATGAGATTCTGCAGTTTCCGGAAAAAATAGCGAAGAAGAAAGGCTGCAATATCGTTGTGTGTATCGACGAGTTCCAACAGATTGCCGAGTTCAAGGATTCCAAGACATTTCAAAAACGATTGCGTACCGTGTGGCAACTGCAAAAGTCGGTATCTTATTGTCTGTTCGGTAGCAAGAAACATTTGATGAATGAATTGTTCGAGAAGAAAAGCCTGCCGTTCTATAAATTCGGAGATGTCATTTATCTGCCGAAAATAGGAACATCGGATTGGGTAGATTATATATGCGGTCGTTTTGAAGCTACGGGCAAGCAAATATCAAGGGAGTCGGCTGAAAGAATATGCCGAATGGTGGATAACCACTCGTCTTATGTGCAGCAGTTGGCATGGTTGGTATGGATTCATACTGATGGAACGGCTACAGAGCAGAACATTGAGGCGGCATATCAAGATATTATCGACCAGAATACCCCATTGTTCGAGAAGCAGACGGAGAGTCTTACTACCTATCAGATGAATTTTCTGCGAGCCGTCATAGATGGGGTTCATAGTGAATTTACCACACAAGAGGTTTTACAAAAATACCGGCTTGGTTCGTCTGCAAATGTAAGTATCGTGAAGAGGGCATTAGTTAAAAAGGAACTCATAGAGATAGAGAAACGACAAGTTGTTATTCCTGATCCGGTGATGAAAGTGTGGCTGAAAAGAGAGTTGTGTATATAGTGCTTAATGAACGTTTGAGACATAATCCTCAAATAGCATAACAAAGAGAATTGAATATAGAATCGATGAGATACTATATCAATAGATGTATGCGAACCTTACATTTTGTCCGGATTATCGGGTTCGGAGGAGAAAATGATTTCACCGCACTATTGTGCAAGTTCAAGATAGAAACGCAACGATGGAGAGAAAGAACTTTGCAAGAGTTTTTATCCTTATCCGTTGTATATATGCCATACCCAACTTCCGAAATCTTTTGACGCAGGAAAGAAAACAGGAGCTTACATGAAGCTCCTGTTGTTTCGATACTTTGGAAAAACTTATTCGATTAGAAGTGGTAACCTACCGTCAACGTCATCATCGAGATAGACAGGTCTTTCCATTTGAACTTCTCTTTGTCGCTATCGTGTTCGGTTGTCCCGTTACTATCACTATAGTTCTCTTCCATTTCTATTTTACCTTTCACTTTGGCACTTCCGAGATTGTACCAATGCAAACCGATGCTTATTCGGTCGAAAGTAACACCTGCTCCAAATCGATAAGCGAAAGTTATGGCATTATCATACTTGTATGTTGCCTCGGAAGTTGTCGTGAAATTGTAATAATAACTAGTATAGCTATCACTGTACAAAGCTGTACCTTCTTTCTCTTGAAGTATCTTTGCATTGGTGAATAATCTCATGTTTATACCTGCGGCAAACTCGCCGAAGATATTGATTTTGTCGTTCAGTTTGAAGGCGTAATTCAAACCTGCCATCAAAGGCACATTCAAATACTTAGGCAGGGTTACTTCATAGTCATAATCATAGCTGTAACCGGTACTATTGTATGTTCCGGACGTAAATTTATCATCGAACCAATCTTTTGCGTCGCCGTTCAAGGGATTGTACATCAATTCCGCACCAACCAAGAAGCGAAGATTGGCTACCTGAGGTATGGAGAACTGATACTTGAAGCCGACACCGAAACCTGTTCCGGCAGAACCGGTTTTGGAACTACCGTTAGCCAATGCACACACTTTATCGTTGTCATCGAATTCCGCAAACTTACCATTCGGAAATACGCCGCTAAGGTGCAACGAGAAACCATCTTTTTGGGCAAATGTTTTGCCGCCCGAAATCAATAATGTGGCTAAAATAAGCCGAGTAATAATTCTCTTCATTTTTTTGAATTTGTTTTTTCTTTTGCCCAAGTCCCCAAGGCGATACATTTTTCCGATTTTCTTTTCTCTGACTTGCAGGCATAAAAAAACGTGGGACTTTTTCTCTTACTGTAATGTGAGGTCTTCGACTACCTAATCTACCAAATAAGTAAAGCCCACGAAATTCATCGTGAGCGTTTACTGCCTTACTCAGGTAGATTTTGCGAAAGGTCGAAGTTTCACATTACCAAGATAAGCAAAAACGCTTTATTATGTCATTAAATTCGCAATATTTCTACGTAAACTGTTCTTTGTCTCCTTGTTTTACCTCCTTGTTACATGGTTAAAAATTCTTATGTATTTATACATAAGCTACGCTGCAAAGATAAACACTTTCCGGATAATGGCAAAATTCTTTTCGGAATATTATGCCGCTTATATCGTAAGTCATATACCTAATCGAGCGGTTATTCTTCCAAGAATGCTTTCATCTCTTTCCTCTCGGAAAACATCGTTTCAAAAGAAGCCGACCCTACCAAATCGAGTAACGTTACCTCGTCGTAAACCTCTTGCAAGGCTTTCATGAAAGAAAGTTTTTCTTTTTCGTTTAATTTGAATTTTTCGGCGAATAAACCCGCTGTAACGGGCAGTCGTTTCAGCAAAACAGTCTCCGGAGTATAGATGTCCGGAACAAAGGATTGGATTTTGTGTAGTTGTTCTTTCCTACAACTCCGCTATTTCCTCCTCGGTCAAGCCTGTGATTTCCGCAATGTCCGCCAACGGATAGCCTTTCTGTTTCATC
>SAMEA104315430__coassemble_67_pt1 | contig 75016 bp, 61 predicted proteins | sample SAMEA104315430__metabat2_low_PE_047 | metagenome-assembled genome bin SAMEA104315430 (sample SAMEA104315430) | gut metagenome | biome: Monkey gut; feature: monkey-associated habitat; material: faeces | place: China | collected 2013
TCTATTACTACCTCCTCCTTCTAGCTTCCTACCCTCTAATCTATATGTAGCCTATATGAACAGTTCTGAAAAACAAAAACGGATTGCAAACTCGAAAAGAGGGTTTGCAATCCGTTTGCTTGTTACTAAGAATTTATCCTTACGGACTATCCTTTGTATGCTATCGTCTCTATTTCGACCAATACTCCCATAGGAAGTTTTTCAACTGCGTATGCCGCTCTTGCAGGCAACATCTCGTTGTAGTATTTTGCATATACTTCGTTCATTGCAGCGAAATCATCCATGGAGTTCAAAAGACAAGTCGTTTTAACGACATCTTTGAAACTGTATCCTGCTTCTGTGAGAATTGCTTCTATGTTTTTGAAGACTTGTTCCGTTTGTTCCTTTATGGTTTCAGGCACTTTGCCTGTTTCAGGGTTTACGGGAATTTGTCCCGAGATGAAAAGCATGCCGTTACCTGCCAATATAGCCTGACTGTAAGGGCCTATTGCCTTAGGAGCCTTCGGTGTGTTGATTACTTTATTCATATCTGTATCTTTTTATTTGTTTACCACTATTTGTTTTACTGATTTTCTACCGTTGCAAGTGATACTTATCACGTATGCTCCGTTTTCAAGATTGCCAAGCTCTATTCTCTTGTTCGACAAATCGCAATTCGATTCATTGTAAACCTCCTGTCCCAAAAGGTTTGTTATACATACGTTCTCCGCTCTCTTGTCAGGCGATTGTATTGTTATGTAAGACGAAGCCGGATTTGGAGAAACGGTGAACTCGAAATCGTTTTCCACATCTTTCAAAGAAGAAAGATTTTCCTTTACATATATGCTTTGAACCTCCGAATACGCCTCAGGGCAAGTAGAAATCTGCACTTTCACTCTGTAAGAGTACATTGCAACGCTGTCAGGCGTTTCACTGAAAGTAACGTTGGTGTTGTTCAGGCTTTCCCATGCGGATTCGTTTATTTGTCTTTCCCAATCCACTATATCGCCTCTGTAAGAAACAACTCTCAAAGTACCTGTACTCGAATTCAAAGTTATGGTATCTTCAACTGATTTGGTTATACGACCTCCTCTTGAAATCAATACATTCATCAAAACAGTGTTGCTTGTATCCTTTATCGTTCCGTTGGAGAACACTATTCGACGATAGAAGGTACTGTCTTCAAGACTTTCCGGCTGATAATCCCTTTGGTCGGAAACCTGTGTGGCATTCGACCAGTTGCCTGTACGTTTCTTTTCTTGCCATTGATAAGTGAAATTACCTCTTCCGCCTGTCGGTTCCGAGCCTACCAAGAGTTCCGGTGTTGCTCCTGCACAGAAAGATTGGTCTGCAGAAATAACGTTGTTCTCTATTGCTGGATAAGTAGTGGTAAAGTTTCTCTTAGTACCGTAATTCGTACCGAGATTGGTGGTGATGTATGCCCTGTAATAATAGGTTACTCCTTCCGACAAGGTATCTATCGTACAGTTGAACGTTCCCAACGTTCCGTCGGTCGAAGCATATACCATACTTCCGTCAATAGTAGGGTTTTCGTCGCCGTCAGTCGTGAAAGCAAATCCTTTTGCCACGAAAGTGCCATCTCCCATATTTATCAGATTGGCTTCGACCGTTGCGGCTCCATTGCTTATGTTGCTTGCTGCTCTTGTTATGATAGTACCCAAGCCGCTCAGGGTTGTGAATTGGGAACGTACACCATAGCCTGTTCCGTCCGCATTGCTTGCGTAAGCCTTATAGTATATTGTAGAATTCGGAACAAGGGCGGTAAGCATTGCAGAGAAAACATTGCCTGTCGAATCCGATGGTACATAGTGTATGTTGCTTACCACTATATTGTCCAAATCCTCTGCACTTGTACTCCAAACGATACCCCTTTCGGTTATTGCACTTTCAGCCGCTTCTGCTTCATATACCACGCTGCCCCATGCAACAGCCGTGGTGGAGGTTATTGTCGACGAGGTAACACCATCTGTTCTGACGGCAGGAAGGCTCGACATGAAATTAAATCTTATCAACGAGTCATTCTCGTAATGAATGTTCGTTATAGGCTTATTGGTTAAAGTACCGTCTTTCAAGGTAGAGGCAGGATTTGTGTTGTCCGTGAAGTTGGCATTGCCGGTTGCTCCCGGATAAGGGCAACGGGTCGATTCCACATCGGCATCTCTGCCCGAAGCCGGACGCAAGAAATATCCTCTGTCGTTAGGTGCGGTATTGATTGTATTACTTCCGTTCTGCAACCATCTGTTCAATTTACTTTGATCGCAATGGAAAATCAACATTCCTTCACCCGGCAAATATGTATCCCAACGTGTCTGTTGTCTGTTCTCGACAACAAAATACTCATTCGAGCTCAGAGGTATCATATATGCTACTGTAGTGTCCAAACTGTTCAATGCAGGAAGGTATATGTTCTCTGCCGTAGAAGTCAAGGTATCAAACGTGAACCAATCCGCAATCCACCTTTCCACGGAAGACAATCCGACAGGACTTGCACTGTTGTTCATGTAAGAACCGCTTGCCATCAAATCCCATGTTCCCGGAGTAACAGCCTCTCCACCGCTACCGGAATAGTCGGTATCATAGTAATCAGGAAATCCCAAGACGTGTCCGAACTCATGACAGATGGTTCCTATACCGTCCATTTGAACGGAGTTTCTCTTTTCGGCAGAACATGAATAAGGTCCGAAACGAACACCGTCCTTTACAATATTTCTGTCCACATCGCTTCTGTGCGGCCAAATTTCATCGGAATTACCTGTTGAAGATTCAGGAGTTCCCGCAAATATTATATGTACCGCATCGACTCTTCCATTCCCATCATTATCATAATCCGCATAGTTCACATCAGGGTCGGCAGCATTCAATGCGTGTTGCACGAAACGCGCCATATTTGCATCATGTCCGTAAGATGAATTTTGACCATAGTACCTCATATTGTTAGGAAGAGTATATGGTCCTGCGACATCGATATCCATGATGAACTCTCCGTTGGAGTTATCCCTGTAATAATCCTTCACGGAACCTGTTCCATTGTAATTATCTTGGCTTACAAGGTTCACGAAATCCTCATTGGTGTAGGTAAAAGGCAAATCGCTGAATCCGACAAGAATAACCAACAATTTGACAGTACCGTGAGAAGGATACTTGGTATCATCGCTTATTCTTCCCTTTGGAGAACTTGCTTTCATTTCTGCGACCTGATTGCCGGAATAGAACAGATTGACAGGCAAAGTACTCAAAAAAGCTCTTTCCTCAGCCGTTCTCTCATTCGGATTGACCGCCAAGTATTTCGAAGCGACCAAATCGCCTTTCTCGTTCAATATACCGTATGTAAAGAAGCCCTCATCGTTCCTTACCAACATATATTGGTCTGTTGTTTTAGCCCAATGCACATTTTCATCTCCTCCGAGAATGAATGTAAGCATCTTACCATTGGGCTGTTTGATGGTAATCGCTTGTCTGTTTGCCGGAATGGCAAAAGCTCCCATGCCTATCATCAGGCACATCAGAAGCATGACCGTTTTTAGTAACCCTTTTCTCATTATATGTTTCTGTTTTTGTTTTTCACTACGCTACAACGCAAATCTTATTGCTTTAAGTATCCGTTCTCTTCATGAATAAGACGTATTCGAAAGCTCTGTCTTACACAATACATCTCGAATCACCGGAAAACAAAGCGGCAAAGTTACGAGAAAATTTCCTTTCAGCCAAAGAGGCATATATAAAAAGAAAGAGGACGAGCCTCTGCCCGTCCTCCGAAGTTCTATATAGAACAATTTCTTACTTGTTTACAACCAATTTCTTTGTTTGTTTTTCTCCGTTTACGGACAAGGTGTAGAAATATGTTCCGTTAGCCAAGTCGGAAGTGTTTAGGTTTACATTGTAAGATGTACCTGCAACTTGGTTTCCTTGATTCATCATCTTAACCGTTCTGCCCATCATATCGGTGATTACTATATTTACATTACCTGATTTGTTCAAAGAGTAAGAAATAGTAGTCTCACCGTTTGCAGGGTTAGGATAAGCATTCAACGAAGAGCTTGAGCTGATTTCTTCAGGCAAAGAAGCAACATCGCCGAGTATCATACGAATCATAGGAGTAGAGTAATCCGTCGATGAAGGTTGATATAAATTTCCGCCCCAAGCATAATTAGAAGGGATAGTTGATTGGAATATCAACATGGAAGAATATACGTATCCGCCACCGGGACCGAAACTTCTGAAGTATCTGTCGGTAGCCACTGCGAACTTACCTGTCGCTGCCATACGGTAGCAAGCATAGTAGATTTCGCCCGGCTCCAATCTTACGCTGTTAGGGAACTCAAGGTAAATGGTGCTGAAATTATTGGAATAAGCCAAACCCCAACCGTCTTCCTCCATTTGCCATACTTCGTTACCTTTGTTAAGGTCGGCATCTTGTACAGTGTAAACAGGAGATTGAACAGGTACACCCCATTCGTCTTCAACATCGATTATCATATTATCGTAGGTAACCTGTGTATCACGAGTATTAAACATTCTCAACTTTCCTTGTATCTTTGCACCTGCACGACAAGAGTCGACAGCAGGAACGACTTCTATACCCGTAATGTACTTGACAGAAGTATTCTCGTTGTTTGTACCGTAAGGCAAACAAACTTCATATCCGGCAAGACCGGTTGCAGCTTGGTTTGTTATGTAATTATATCCGTTTTTACGCACGAAACCGTAAGTAAATGTACCACCTGAATATTCAGTAGATCCTGATGTAGGAGGTTTTGCTATTGCATTTCTATCCTTAGCCCATCTGTAATGTCCTTCATTGTTTGTCATTTGTCCCACAACGTTGAAGTATATGGTATCTCCCAACTCCTTAACAGTCTCTTCGCCTGATGTCAAAATGGTAGATATCGAATAACGACCCTCTTGTTGATAAGGCAAGATGTTGCTGAAAGCGTAAATATCCACATAACGTTGTTCCGTCGTATCGGTAGGTACTCCTGCTGCATCGGTTTCTATGATTCTTGTCATTTCATTAGCCAATGTATCTCCTGTGGAAGCGTTCACTCCATAGTAAGTATATGTTGCGTTATCGTTTTCATCGAAAGTTACGGTATTGATTACGTTCTTGGAAACGATATCATTGTATATTGTTCCTCCCGTATTCTCGGCAGATGTTACGTGAACGATGGTATCGGTCATCACGCCGACAGGAATCAAGTGATAAGCCTCTCTGTAGTAGATGGAACTTACAATATCGATTCTGTCCTCAGGCACTTCCGAGTAGTAAATGTCATCAACCAACCAAGCATAACCTTGTGGTTGGTCTGCATTTGCAGGAGAGTATGCACGTATTCTGACGTAAGTCTGTTGACCTTCGTTTTCTGCAACAGAGTTTGCATTATATGTACCACGAGGAAGGGTAACTCTCTTGGTACCAATTATCAAAGAATTGCCGTCCACCTCAAGTCCTCTGATGTTGAACTCTATCGAGTCGTAAGTAGAGAAGTTTGCGTCATTACTCCAATCGATGTAGTAACGCTCTCTGTTGAAACGGTAACCCACTTGGTTCAACCAGATATCAACTCCTCTCATACCATAGCTTTCTATCGGTTGATTAAACTTGATTATGGCTTCATTGTTGCTTGTGTTCAAGCCGGCTTGTTCAATATCCAACCAACTCAAGAATGCAAATCCGTTCTCGGCAGAAGGAGAAATATCATATTTCGATGTTCTGTTCCAGAACCAATAACCACCATCTCTCGCTATGTTTATATCGAAGAAAGCAGATGCTTGTGTTCCATGAGAACCGAGACCTGTCATGTCTGCTCTGTACCAACCGTAGTTCGTTCCATCAAGAGGACCGAAAACAAAGTCGTAACCGGACGCATCTGAAAAGTCGCACAAAAGATGTTTTGTTTCTCCGTCCTTGCGGCCGTTCAAATTATTTTGTTGCTTTTGATACTTTAACTCCTGTAAAACAGCTGTTTTGTCAAGAGTTGTCTTCTGCGTCTTTTGAATAGCATCCGCTTTGATACCTATCTGTGCAAAAGCCCCACCGGTACCCAGCAACAATGCCAACGCTAATAATGTTTTCTTCATTTTTGATTGTTTTTTTGTAAGAAACTATTTGATGTACTCAACTATACAATTTGCAAATATACCACATTTGCAAACAATAGCAAGCATACCAACGCATTTTTCGACGAAATGTTTTTCTGTCGGGAAAGAAAATTTCATCCTTTCATGCCTTTCATGCCTTATTTCAAACCCTTGAAAAACCGTTTCTTTACCACACTTTACTCAAACGCCGATTCATTTGAACGAAACGCCGTTCGGCGAAAATAAAACGCCGAAAGAATTTGCTGAAACGGCGATTTATTTTTGTGCTTTGCAAAGGGGTGGGTTATAAACGGGCAAGAAATGCGGGTTTGCTTGCTTTCTACTTGCGGTAAATGCCTTGCAGAATGATTGCTCCGGAGTTGGTGCCTTTGAGAAAGAAAAGGAATGGTTTGTTGAAGCAGATGTTTTCTTCATTCTTGGCATCTATGATTTTGTCTTCCATGGACTTTTTCATGCTTTGAAGAATTGCTTCGGTAGGCTTTTGAAGGTGTATTTTCGTACTGAGTCGTATTGCGGTATGTTGCCGGATTACAGTATCCGTGATTATATCGGGGAGTTGCATTTCCGTTTCCGTCTCAAAGTCTTCGAATGTTGGGAACATGAGACTTGTTTTCCGAACTTCCATTCCATCGATAAGATTCTTGTATCTCTGTTCGGTAAGGTCTCTGAGGTAATCGCTTATTTGCTTTTCAGCCGGCATTATCAACAGAAGACTGTAATTGCCGTTGCCGACAGGTATGTCTGCCATTGTCTCTTCCTCCGTTTCGAGTGTATTGAAGTTTCCGGACAGTCGGAAGAAATTGCGTTTTGTCTTTTTCAGATTGCAGTCCGAGAAAAATGCGGGCATGGAATTTAAGGCATCTTCGTATATGAGTGGCAAAAGGATATCGGTTTCGCACTTGAACTTTCCTGTTTCGGAAGTATCGGTTCGGGAGAAGAAAACCAAAGTCGAGTCTATTGCGTGCATTGTCTGCTCCAACGAAAGGAAGTTCCTTTTGAGGCTTTCCTGCGTTGTGTCGGAGAAAGTACAGTATTGCTCCAAGGCTTTGAGGTATTCTTCATCTGTACCGGCAAGACTTAATTCTTTCAGCAGGTAAAGAACAGAGCAGGCTTGATTTCCCGATGTATCGACAGGCTGAACCATGCTGCGTATCAGCTCAAAGTTCAATCCGTTTGCCATTCGAAACAAAGCTATATGTTCTTGCGAGAACACTTCGGCAGGAGTACCGGCAATGCTTGGGGCAGAGATGGAAACGCCGTACTGTTCCTTCGATTTGTCTTTTGAGCAACAGACGACGAAGAGCAGCAGAAATATTCCGCATAATGCTTTTGTTTTTCGTAATGCCGTTGTCGTCATTTGCAATCGCCGTATAAACCTTATATTCAAGGTAACTGAAAATTCGATACTTTATTTTGCGAAGTCGCAATAACGGTGTATTTTCCCACCTCGTCTTTCCTTTCCGCCGGAGACGCTAAGGCGAGTTATCGATGGCTTTTTGCTCAATCCGCAAAAAAGTTTTACCTTTACAAATCGAAAAACGGTTGTTCCGATATGAAGCATTCGGGCAATCATCTAATAAGAGACAATGATGAGAAAGCATATCGCAATTATCCTGTGTTTGTTCGCAAGTCTTTATTCGCAGGCACAGATAAACACAATCGAGGATTTGAAAAACAGACCTTATCCTCAATGGTTCTCCGATGCGAAGCTGGGAATTTTCGTACACTTCGGATTGTACAGCGTGCCGGCATATAGCGGTAAAGAGCAATATGCGGAATGGTTTTACAAAGGTTTGATTTCGGGAGACAGCCTTCGCATAAATTTTCAGAAAGATGTATTCGGCAAGAACTTCCGTTACGAAGACTACAAAGACTTGTTCAAGGCGGAGTTGTTCGATGCCGAACAATGGGCAGAACTGTTCCGCAAATCGGGTGCAAGATACGTTATCTTCACTTCAAAACACCATGACGGGTATTGCATGTACAACAGTCGTTATGCACAGGGTTGGTCATCGGCAACGACCGCTCCTGCAAGGGATTTCTGCATGGAGTTGAGCCGAGAGGTCAGAAAGAAAGGTTTGAGAATGGGCATGTATTACTCCTTGACCGAGTGGACGAATCCTTTGTACAGATGGACGGTGGATACGACCAAAAGCATAGACGAATATGTGGCAAAGCATCTGCACCCTCAGTTCAAGGAAATGGTGGACAAATTCATGCCCGATGTTATTTTCTCCGATGGGGATTGGGATTTCGACCATAAAACATTCGGAAGCGAAGAATTAGTAGGCTATTACTATGACAAAGTCGGCGAAGATGCCATCGTGAATAATCGTTGGGGCAAAGGTTTTGATTATGGTTATCTCACACCAGAGTATAGCGAAGCAATAAAAGAAACCGATCGCCCTTGGGCGGAATGCAGAGGGCTGAGCCGCTCTTTCGGACTGAACAGAAATGCCGATTTGGCGAGCTATATGACAAGCGAAGAACTGATCCGACACTTCGTTCGCTTGGTTGCAGCAGGTGGAGGACTGACGATAAATGTTGCTCCTGCCGCCGACGGAAGCATTCCTTTGCTTCAACAGGAACGTTTGTGCGATTTGGGAGAATGGTTGCAGCTGAACGGAGAAGCCATTTACGGTTGCACCGCTTTTGAAAAACCGAACGAGACGTATGATGCGATGGCTTTGCGTTCCGATGAAAAGATAGATTTCGATTGGGTGAGGAATGCACCGGACAAAGGCATACCTGCCGACAACTTTACAATACACTGGCATAACGAAATGATGCCGGAGAAGACGGAAAAGTACAAATTTTATCTTCGAGCCGACGATAATGCGGGTCTGCAAATAAAAGACGAAAGCGGAGTGGTTGTTTTCCGTCTCGCAGCAGAGAAAGAATCCGTGCAAGCAGAGGTGAAATTGAAAAAGAACAAGAAATACTTCTTGGAACTCGTCTATTCGGAAAAGACGGAAGAGGCTTCGGTAGGGTTATTCTGGGAGAGCCCTTCATTCGAAAAGCAGGCTGTCTCTATCCCCGGCAGAAAGTGGACGGGGGAAACGGATTGGAAGCAAAGCTATGTTTGTTTTACCGTTAATGATGACCACCTGTATGCGATAGCTCTCGAACCTGTTTCAAAACAATTAAGTTTCACCTTGGAAAAAGCTCCGAAGGAAGATATGAAAGTATGTTTCCTATCGACCGATTCCATATACCTCGATTGGAAATACGATAAGGAAACGAAGAGGCTTACAATCGATACATCGACAATACACCCTGCCGATGTGAAATCGAAAGGAGCTTACGTATTCAAGTTGGAAAACTACATGAAAAACCATTAAGAAGATGACAGATGTTTATTCGCTTGCTCTCTGCAAAGTCAGAGGAATAGGACCCGCCATAGCAAAAAAGTTGATGGACGTTTATCCGTCGGCACAGGCTTTGTTCGAGGAAACGCCTGCAAATTTGCAACAGTTGTTCAGGGGCAAAGAGAAAACGATAGAGGACATCATAAGCCGCAAAATGTTTCCTCGTTGCAATGAAGAGCTTGAATTCATGGATAAAAACAACATTCGTTGCTACTTCATAAAGGACGAAGACTATCCTTACAGGCTCAAAGAGATAGATTCGCCTCCCACATGTCTGTTCGTCAAAGGAAACGGAAACTTGGATGCCCCAAGAACGGTATCGATTATCGGTTCAAGGCACGCAAGCGACTATGGAAAGTGGGTAACCGCAAGCATAGTTCACGAATTGAAAGCTTACAACGCCTGTATCATAAGCGGACTTGCCTACGGCATAGATTCGGCTGCCCATATCTGTGCTTTGAATGAGGGAATGTCCACATTCGGAGTATTCGGACACGGTTTGGACAAAGTATATCCCGTTCAAAATTACAATCTGGCTCAATCCATGTTGGCACATGGCGGACTGGTAAGCGAGTTCTTCTCTCTGACACCGGCAAACGCCTACAATTTTCCGCAAAGGAACAGAATCATCGCTGCATTGAGCGATTTGTGCATAGTCGTCGAGGGAGGCATAAAATCAGGTTCAATGATAACGCCGAGATATGCAAGAGAATTCGACAGGGAAGTGCTGGCTGTCCCGGGCAGGATAGGAGACGCTTATTCGGAAGGCTGCAATAATCTCATAGCCTCCAATGTTGCAGGTTTATTATCGGATATTACCGCCATCGGTTCGGTAATGAATTGGACGAATTCTCCGAAAACAGATTTTACAAAGCCGCAAAAGGTCGTTCAAACGGAAAAAGCACCCGAACGAATCGAAAAGAAACTGCCGGAAATGACGGAACAGGAAAAAATAATCTACGATTTCATTCGTCAAACAAAGAAAGCCGGCATCGATGATTTGCTCACACAATGCCGACTCGATTTTGCGTCCGTAAGTATCTGCCTCATGAACCTCGAATTGAAAGGTTGCATAGCGGCTCTTCCCGGAAAATGTTACGAATGTCTTATTTGAAATTATCGCTCAGCTTTTTCAATTCCGCTGCGGCGGACATTCCTTTATACAATATGTTATATACAGCTTCCGCAATAGGCAGACAAACCTTTATTGTCTCGTTTGCCTTGTGTATGCAGTTCGCTGCATAATATCCTTCCGCAACCATAGCCATTTCCAACTGTGCGGACTTGACGGAATAGCCTTGTCCTATCATCTGTCCGAACGTTCTGTTGCGACTATGTTGCGAATAAGCCGTTACCAACAGATCCCCCAAATAGACAAAACAGTTGATATTTCTTTTCTGCGGAGCAACGGCATCGAGAAATGTCTCCATCTCCTGTGCTGCATTGGCAATCAAAACCGCTATAAAGTTATCTCCGTACCCTACTCCGTGGGCAATGCCTGCTGCAAGGGCGTAGATATTCTTCATGACAGAGCCGTATTCTATTCCTCTGACATCGCACGATGTTATTGTCTTGACAAAGCGACATTCCAACGCCTTTGCAATTTCGCAAGCGAACTCTTCATTATGAGAACCAACCGTAAGATAGGTCAATCTCTCTTGTGCGATTTCCTCTGCATGCGAAGGACCGCTCACAACGGCTTGATTGTTCAAATCGATTGCAAAAACATCATTTATGTAATCGGCAACAATCTGATTGGTTTCGGGAATTATTCCCTTGGTTGCACAGATTATGCGTTTATCTTTCAAGTCTTGCGAAGTCAATGAACCGAGGCTGCGAGCCACGAAAGCCGCCGGTATGACAAGGATTATGTTCCTGACCTTTGAAACGACTTCCCGTATATCGGTAGAGATGTGAATTTTATCTTTATCCAACTCGCAAGAACGCAGATAGAGGGGGTTGTGGCCGTATTGCTCAACCCCGTCTGCTATTTCCTGCTCTCTGACCCACCAATGTACTTTCGTATGGGTTTCAATCGCAATTCTGACTATTGCCGTAGCCCAGCTGCCGCTGCCTAATACTGCAATCTCCATGATGTCTTACAATCCTAAAACCTTTTTGCCTTGGTTATATCTTATATCCTTAGGTATTCCGAGACTGTTTATTTTGTCCAAAGACTTTTGAAGTGCAGGACGTATCTTTCCGTTTTTCTCCGAGTAAGCTTTTGCCTCTGCCAAATCACCCATTCCTTCGACTTCCAATATCTTGGCAGCCCAAGCATTGATTGCTTTCATGGCATTGTCGAAGTCTATCACGTAAAGACCCTCGTTGTTTTGGCTGAACGCTTTGTGGTCTTCGAGAAAGTTGAAGCACATCATGTTCGCCACTCCGTGAGCCGAAGCCGCACCGAAACGAACGGAACGCAAAATGCCTGCGATAAAGGTTGCGATTGCATCGTCCTTGCTTATACCGCTGATTTCGCCCCTGTCGATAAGAGTGCATACCATGTACAATCCCAATATATCTGCCTTTGCCTCTTCCCAAGAAGAATAGTAATTCGCCAAAGCGGTTCTTACATTGCCCTTGCCGTTGATTGTGTTCTTTATTCCCAAGCCATGAGCGACTTCATGGAAGGTTACGTTGTAGAAGAATGCGTCGAACTTGACGTTTTTCAACTGTTCCTTGCTCATGACATTGTCTGCTATTGGTTGAAGGATTGCATCGAATTTGGCTTTCATGGCATTCTTCAACTGCAAACGTCTTGCTCCTTTCTTCAACTGCACTCTCTCATCATTCGGAAGGTTGATTGCTATCGTTTTGCTGCCCGCATTGCAATCTCCTGCATAGAATATCACATCATATACGTTCAAATCGGACTCCGTTCCGGGTACTTCTTTCTTGAATTTCTCGTCGCAAGGCAAGCCTTTTTGCAATTCCGGCAACATGGCGGTGAACTTGGCAAGTTTTCCGCTCTCTTCCTCGTCCTTAACCAAGACAAAGGCTTCGTATGCTGCCTTCGTACCGAAAAGGCGATCCTCATAATTTTCGATAGGACCCACGACGAAATCCAATTTGCTGCTCTTCATGTCCATCCATGCCATGTCGGAAGCAAAGTAATCGTCTGTCTCGAAAGCCTTCTTTCTTTCTTGCAAATACTTTTTCAAACCTGCGTCCTCGGCAAGAGCTATCGCCTTATCCAACAGGGTACACACCTTTTGAATTTGGTCTTTGTACTCCTCTCTATACCATTTCACTACAAGTTTTCCATCGTTGTCTCTTCTCAAAACGGTGTAAAGACTGTTTTTGTTCTTGTCCTTCAAGGCATCGAACTCCTCTTTCGTCATATCCTTGGGATAAAAACATGCACCAAGCGGCTTTTCGCCGAAACCGCTCACGAAAGGCTTCATATCGTTCAACCTTTCCCAAGGACCGTAGTTAATCATCGCAAATTGCTTTACGTATTCGTCCTTTATCGTATCCATATCGGCTTTGTTGCCGTAGGATTGTTGCCAAAACAAATCGTCCATTATTTTGGCGATGTCAAGGAATATTCCCACCAATTCCTTTTCCTTAGGTGTCAATTTGCTCAAATCCGTAGTCAAATCCACAGGAGCGAATTCTTCAACTTTTACCTGCATTTCCGATTTCTTTTCTGCTTGCTTCTCATTGCCGTTCTTGCCGCAACCGGCGAAGAAAAGACAAGTCAAAGTCAAGATTGTCAACAATTTTCTCTTCATTTCTTCAATCAAAATTAGTGAATAAAATACTTAAACCGAATGCGAAGATACGACAATTTGGCGTACCTTTCGGGACTTGAAGCAAAAGTCATTCCAACAAGCCGAAAACAGTTACAATGTCCGGCTTTGCAATCACCTGAAAACCAATCCGAAAAAGCGAAACATTTTTATACCTTGACGAAACACCGTTTCGTTCCATTGAAACGGCGTAAGAAAAAATTATTGCGGCGTTTCAGTAAAATGAAACGCCGCTTTATTTTCAGGGTATCGGTTTTATCGGAAAAGGAAGTTGCCGCTTATTTCATTTTTCTTTTCAGTCTCTTTCCAATAAGGCTTTTTGCCGAATGTCAGGTTCAAGCCCATGAATACGGAAACACCGCTCAAATCCGCTACATTGAACGAAAGTCCTTTCGCAGAGTTGAATGACATGCCGAGATTGAAGTGTACCGGTCCTGCATTGGTGCTTATCATTGCGGAAGGGTTGAAAAAGGCAGTTGTCATGAACGTATTTCCTGCCGAAAGGGAGAAGTATTTTGTGCGTAGGGCATATAGGACTGACAACCTGCCGTCCATAAGGCTGCCGTTCCATATTTTGAAACCTGCAAGGGCGTGAAGGTAATGCACATCGGCGAATTTCCACGTATATCCTGCATTCACCTTGACAGGTGTCGCCCTTGTATAGGAATTCATATCCACTGCATGTATGTCGAAAGCGTTCTTCAAACTATCCGTTATATCGTCCAAATAGTCCGTTATCGCAGTTCCTATGCTATCTATGCAGGATTCCACACCCTCGAACCTGACAACCTTGCCCGGGTTCATGGTTTTTACTTCACTCACATTGGATTTCCAATTTATGAAGCCCATATCGCTTACACTCAGGCTGACCTCCATTTCATTGTTTATTTTATAAGCAGCACCCAAATCGAAAGCGAGACCCACATTGCTGAACATGCCCGAGGTTATGTCGGAAGCCTCTCCGGCGTTGAACTCCGTTTCCGAATCCTCATCGAACAAGGAATTCATTATGAAACTGCCTACAATGTTGGAAGTGTAAATATCAACGTCGCATTGTGCCGCAATCTCATCGCTATCGTTGTATTTCAGTCTTACATCGGATTTCTTGGTATGAATATCTGCCATTCCGAATAACAATTTCACCCTTCCGCCCACGGTGAGTTTGTCGTTTATCTCTCTTGCATAGCCGAAGGAGTTGGCAAGATAGGTGGTCATTTCAAGCAACTTGCCATCGAACAATTTGGTTTCTCCGCCCGGCACATCGGTTCCGTATAATGCGAAATCGAAAACATCTTTCGAGAAATTGAATCGGAAATCGGAACTTACGTACATATCGAAAGAGAAATGGTTCTTTCCTTGTCTGAAACCGAAACCGAGAATATTCTTATCGAAGCCGAAAGAGAGATAGTTGTTGTCGTTGAGTTTGTCGGCAAATCCCCTTATATCCACTCTCAAAGAGTCGGAATAAACAGGGTGTCGGTTTATTATATCGTGATAGCAGAAACCCGACGTATTGAAATTGAAGCCGAACATGCCCAAACCGAAAGAAATGTACAAATCATTGTTCGGCATAAGTGCGGGATTGGAAATCCCCGACTGCGGAACGTCTTTGAAGAAATATAATATGTCTTTCTGCTGTGCTTTTGCATCGATGCAGTTCAGGCAAAATGCCGTTAAAATCGTAATGTATGCGTATCTGTAGATTTTCATGACTGTATCTTTTTTATGATTGAACGAAAGAATATGATTAGAAACTGAAATCGGTTACTGCTTTCACACGAGCCTTTATCCTTACGGCTGCATCTTGTCGAAATCTTACGTAAGGACGATTGCCGTTGCCATCTGCCGAACTGTTGAGTTTGAAAGCAGTTTTGACTTTGTTCGCTTTCTTCAACTGTTCATACTTCTCTATCGTCAGGCTCGCCTCTATTGTTTCTCCGACAGGGTTGAGTGCGTTTCCGTTCGCATCAACCGGTGCCCCTTTCATCTTGACCGGTTTGGCAAAGAGAGTGTCGAAAACTCGCTCGTTCTCATCCAATAAAAGAAAATTCAATTCCAAACTTGCAGGAATTTCATTCTCCACAAACAATGTCAATGTTGCCGATTTCAAGAAGTCTATATCATCGGTGAAATCCAAAGACGAGGTTGTATCTTCGTAGTAAAGGTCGGTCAATCTGGCTTTTATCGGAATCGTGGTACAGGTTTTGAGATTTATTACGGCATCATGAGGACGAACGAACGCAGGAAAATCGCCCGAATGTAAAGCATCGGAAAATACAATGTCAAGATTATAAACCACCTTTTCGGGCAATACCTCTATCGCAGAAGCATCTGTTTCCAAAGATTGACGCGTGGTTATACCCCATTGACCGGGGCGGGGACTTCTTTCTATATGAAGTGTATCGTAGTGCGTGAAAAAATCCGTCTTTTTACCGGTCGCAGTCAGACTGTAAACGTCGGGAACGATATATGCACCGATGCCGACATTCGTTTCGGCATATATCTCGAAAGTCAGCCTTTCCAAATCTATTCCCCCCTCTTCGATAAAACTGCTTATGCTCTCATCGTTAAATGAATCGAATAACAAAGTATCGAAAACGGGTACAACGGCCTTACCGACCTTGCCGTATGCCAAGTCTATCGAAAGAGGCGTAACATCGATATTCACTCCGACACCGTAATCTCCTCCCGTGCAAGCCGTATTACTGCCAAGCTCGACAATGACCCTGTATCTCAGGTCTATGTATTGCTCACCTAAGTTTTCGGTGCTGTCTTTCAACAGAATGGTATAGTTCCTAAGGTCGAGCGTTTGTCCTTGCAATGCTCCGCTTGGGGAGGCTATTTGAAATCTTTGGGAATAGAATCTGCCTGTCGTGTTATCTCTGAGACTCGATGAGCTTAATTCTATATAGGTATTAAAAGGCAGATTTGTGTTTGCTGATATGGTCAATCCGCCGGAACGTAACAACAAACTGTCTATTGAAACGTCTTCCTCGAACTCGTCCAACAACAGACTTATATCCTCGCTCGGAAGTTCCTCCGCAGGATATTGCACCGTCATATCCGAAACATCTATTCCCGACGACGCAATGGAAGAAACATCGGGGATACTTAATGCCGGCAAATCGATTTCCACATTCTGTACGTTTTCGATTTCTTTCACGAAACCAAGCACATCGAGAGTGTCTGCTCTTGTGTAAGACAGTTCAAGAAAGTCTCCATCGGCATCATGACGCGTTACGACTTCCAAACCTTCTTGTCCCTCTGCCAAAGAGTCCAAATCGAGGAAATCCCTGAACAATGCCTTCGTTTCAAACAACGGCACACCTATCGAAGGGTTTATCGTAGTCTGAGAAAGCCTGTCGAAGTCGAAGTCGTCTTCATTTACACAGGATTGAAATAGTATCATACCTGCGAATAGAACCGAAAAGAATAGTGATTGTCTCATAATTATCTCGTTTTTCGTTTAAATATTACTGCAAAGTTAGAAGGTGAAGTTCAGTCCGAGGGAAGGCATGATTGGCAGTTGGTCAACTCGTTCTGAGGTTATGCGGTTGTAGTAAAAGAGATTGTTCCTGTTATAGACGTTTGTTACGCTCAGGTTTATTTCAAGTATGGAACGCTTGCCTATCTCGAAGCGTTTCTTTGCGGAAATGTCGAAGCGATGATAGTCCGGCAGGCGGTGCGAATTCAAATCGCCGTATATGGTGGTCAATGTGCCGTTCTGATTGATGTAATCGGTATTTATACCACCGGAAAAGTCGAGTTGTTCCATCATGGACGCAGTCGGTGTGTAAGGGAAGCCGCTACCGTAATTCCATCTGAAACTTAATTCAAAACTTCTGTCCATTCCGAATTGATAATTCACCAAAAGATTGATATTATGTCTTCTGTCGTAATGCGGAGCGTATGTTTGAACTTCGTTGGTCTTGGTAACCTTGCCCAAAGAGTAGATTGCCCAAACGTAAAGCCTGCCGTCATCGTATTTTAACGATAAATCACCGCCATAAGCCTTGCCGTCTTCGACTATATATTCCTTTCGGAGATATTCGGGTTTGTCGCTGTGTTCTTTGTCGTCGGAATACATACGATCTTTATTCGCAGAGGCTGTTCGGGACATGGTTTTATAGTATAGTTCAAAGTTGAGAGAAAGGTTTTTGAGTATGTCATATTCCATTCCGAAGATAAGGTGGTCGGATTTCTGCACGTATGAACTTATCGCCTCGCCTTTGTAGCTTGTTACTATATTCAAATCGGGACTTACGGTAAGATAACCCGTGAACAAATTGACTATATCGCGATCGCTTTTGGTATCCATGAATACTTGAGAATAAATTCCTCCGGCGGCTTTCAAACGGAAATTTTCCGAAACATTGAGCTTCAAAGATAAACGCGGCTCCGGTATCAAGCTTGCAACGGAAGCATAATATGAAGCACGGAAACTCGGTTCGTAAACGAACCTGCCTGCCACTCCTCTGAAAACGGCATAAGCTGCAAACTCGGTGGAATAATCCGTTATGGTATCGGACGCAGAGAAGGAGGTCTTTGTGGTGTTGCCAAGCATGTTCAATCCGTATTTAAGCCTGTTCTCTCCGAAGAAGTTGGTCACAGCCATTCCGATATTGAAACCTCCGATATTGCTCATCTGCTCATTTGCGGACGAAGTCTCGGTCATTTTCATCGTATAGTCGGAATATGCAACCACTCCTTCAACCAAAGAAGAACCGCTACCGGGAAGAAGCAGGAAGTTGGCTCCAAATGCGGTGTTTCTCCAATTGAAATCGGCTATGGCTTCGTATCGATTGACCTTATCCATGAAATTGAGACCGAAAAAGTTGACCTTGCTTCCGTTATCCGTTGCAAGGGTCAATTTTCCGTAAATATCGAGGAAATCATACGGCAGTTCTTTGTCCATATAGGAGTAAATGGAAGTGGAAGTCTGCGAAAGGTAGGAGTTTTTCGCATTCAGAATATATGATAAACTGTATCGTCTTTTTTCGTTGTTCTTGATAATCGGACCTTCCAACAACAAGCCTGCTCCGAATGTGGAAAGGGAAATTTTACCGCTTGTATTCTTTTTGTTTCCGTCCTTTGTGGTTATATCCAAAACGGAAGACAATACACCGCCATAGCGAGCGTCGAAACCGCCTGTGTAAACATCGGCATTCCTTATGATGTCCGTTTCAAAAACAGAGAACAAACCTATCGAGTGAAAGGGATTATAGACGACCATTCCGTCCAAAAGCACTCTGTTCTGAATGGCAGAACCGCCTCGAATATAGAGTTGACCGCCTTGGTCACCGGAAAAAACCACTCCGGGCAACACCTGAATATATTGAGCCAAGTCTGCCTGACCACCGATTGAAGGCATCTGCTGTATATCTTTCGATGTGATTTTTTCGACCGAGACATTGCTCTCCAATCTCACAGCTTCTCTTTCCCCGCTGACCTCAACGATTGCCAATTCCGTCGAAGAGGGTTTAAGTTCCACCTTTATGGAGGCTACTTTCCCCTTTTCCACCTCGACAGTATACTCCGCTGTCTCATAACCTATGAAACTCACCTTGATGACTTGGGTTCCTGCTTTCACCTTTGAGAAGACAAAATAACCGTTTATGTCAGTTGTCGTTCCTGTCGTGGTGCCTTTGAGTATCACATTGCCATAAGCAATCGGCTCACCTGTCGTTTTATCATATACAAAGCCTCTTATGGAACCTGTTTGTGCGACGAGACAGAGACCGGATACCATAAGAAACAAGAAAGATACTATTCTATTTATATTGTTATGCTGTTGCATTGTATCAATGTGTCAATTTGTAAACCAATTCTTTCAACAATTCGCCTTCATTGTCTATCGAAGCAAAGCCGACGCCTTTACTCTTCAATTCATACTCTCTTATCAGGGATATATTTTGCATTATTTTATCCGAACCATACTTTTGAGCCGGTACTGCATAATCTCTCGCAAAGAACGACGGCACTTTGATTGCCGATGCCACCGATGCATCGGATTTGTCAGGCAGTTGTGCTACCACCAACAGCTTCACGAAGTATGTAAACAAGTTTGCGAACACCACAGGCAAAGGATTTTCTTTTACATGTGCAGCCATGTGGCACACGCACTTGTTTATCTTCTCGTAATCCAACTTTCCGATGGCTTTTTGCAGTTCAAAAACGTTGTAATCCTTGCTTATGCCGATATGAGAAGACACATCGGAGGATTTGATTTCCTTTCTGTCTTTGATGTTGATAAGCAATTTTGAAATCTCATTGCTTATCTTCATAAGGTTATTGCCGAGATATTCCGCCACCATCATGGAAGCCTGTTGCTCCATGACGAACCCTTTTTGCTTTACGAAAGTATCGATCCAACTTACCAACTTTTCTTCCCGTATCTTCTGACTTTCAAAAACCGTTCCGACCTTACCGATTTTTGTGGTGAGGCTTTGCGGGAACTCTTTCGCATTGTTGACAATCACAAAAACGGTACTCGAAAGAGGAGATTGCAGATACTTGCTCATTTTCTCCAACTCTCTTTTGTCCATCGTCTGAGCTTCTTTCAGCATTACCAATCGATGTTTCGCCATCACCGGATACTGTTTCGCAGACAAGACAACCTCATCCATGGACGCATCTTTACCATAAAACACGCTCATGTTGAAATCCTTTTCCGCCTCATCAAGCACCTCTTGCTCGAATTTCCCGCTCAGGAGTTCCAAATAATAGAGTTCCTCTCCTTTCAGGAGATAGACAGGTTTCAAATCGCCGCTCTTTATCTCCTTTTCTATACTTTCAAATGTTGCTGCCATAAGCGAGTGGCGAAGATACGAAAAAATTCCAAGCCTTTATGCAAGCCATGAATTTTATTTTCAATCGAAACAGGCAGGTCTTCACTGCACTGCAATCGGAACATACCTCATCTTAATTTGCATTCACCAACTTCCATGTATATTCTCTCGTCCGACTCATCGCTTTCAATACGAATGTTCCCGCATCGGGTAACCTTATTTTCTTCTTTCCCCTTACGCTATCCACAATCCTGCCCCGCATATCATATAATTCCATGTACTCTATTTCCTCTTCGCATTCCAATATCACCCAATCCCCGTCTCTGAACAGACGAACATTCGACAACTGTAACGTTTCATCGAAAGAAGGCAGCGTTTTGTACAACTTCAATCGTAAATGCTTGGTCGCCTGCGGAGACTGAAAAGTATATACACTGTCCTGCACAAAATCGAACAGCCTTGTTCCGCTTTCCTTGTCCGTAAGTTCTGCAAGAAGATAAGAATTCATAGAGTCGTTCTTCAAAACGAGCGAATATACATCGAGCCGTGGAAGATTGATCTCGAAATCCAATGCTATGCTGTCCTCAAACAGTGGCATGGTTTTGAATGAATATCTTTCTCCGTTGCACTCAAAAGCAATCATTGCCTTATTCTCGTCCATCGAAAACTTATGATTGTCCGTCAAAGGGTCGAATGCCTGATTTGCAGCGGTCGAAAATTCCAAGGTTGCTTTATCCGAATAATCGGAGGTGTTCAAAATCAATGACAATGCTTCATTATCGTTCGGAGGCAAAGGGCTTAAAGGCATTCTATGCAAAACGAGATTTGCGGAATTGCTCATCTTCTCCACAAGAAAACCCTCAAAAGGCTGCAGACTATCCCTTTCGTTCAAAGGAACGAAGATACCTGTTCTCTTATCGACAACCTGCGGCAAGGAGACTTCATCTCTGAGCAGTTGATTGACGCATACCGTGAACGGATACGGATTATAGGTGAATATGGTTTGCAAAGCACTGCTCTCCAAACCCGACATACCGGAGGCGAGCAGCGAATAGCTTTGCTCGTTGTTCAATTCGCCTGTAAAGCTCAACGTTGCGTCCGAATGTATCTTCATTGCGTATGATTGCGTTTGCGAGAACTCTTCCGATTGTGGTAAACCGGTCGTTTCCAAAGCCGTTTCGGAAGACAGAATTGCCGAAAGGCTGTCCCTGTTCGCAAGATTTACGTTTATCGGAAAGCCGAACAATCCGTAAGAAACTTCACTTTGCGGTTCTTTTCCGAAATTCATATCCACGGAGACACCGGTTCGACTGCTTAAAACACCGTTATTCAAGAACTCTGCTTTCTCGGCTCCCGTTGTATCCTTTATGAAGAGATGATAACATAGTGCGGTATCGCCCTGATTGATGCACAACGTTTGAGGATTGTATAAAACGGCTTCATCTGTCTCTGTAGGAATGCCCTCCGTCCAATATTCGTCGAACCAATTGCCGCTTTGGGTTCTTCGAGTTACCTTTCCTGTTTTGAAAACGACCGATGAGGACCTCACTTCTTCGCCGGATACTTCCGCCAAGAGGTATAATTCGTATGTGGTATTGCTTTGCAATCCCTCCGGAGAGAGAATGCCATCATCGGGATTGAAATTCACTATGACGGAATCCGTGCAAAGACCGTGCAAAGCCCCATCCATTTCATGCTTTCCGAAATCCGCAAAATCTTCTGCCCTGTTCGTGGAAAGATTTCCCAACTGCTGCCATTGGCTTGCCAGCGTCGGAAAACCGCTTTGCACGTTCGTTTTCACACCTTTCGTAACCCATGAACGACGTTGCAGAACCGTCTTCGCCGTTCTTGTTTCTTCATCGACCCAACCTTGTTGATTGCTTATGCTTTCGCCGAAATTGCCGAATATATCTATCGTATCATTCCCCTTTATCAAAGCAATGGGGTCGTTACCGTCTATTACAACCTGTCCTAACACGGACGGATTGACATAGAATACCCCGTTGACATTGTTTTCCATGGCTTGCAAGGCTTGCAATATAACTATGCAGGAATCATGCTTTATCGTATCTCTTGCCGTAAAGCCTAATATCACGGTGGAATTGTAGTTGCCTCCTCCGGCATGAATATCCGTTACCACCCTGTAATCCTCCAAACAAATATCTCTGCCTGTTCCGTTATATATCTCCAAAGCTCGGTTATATGCATCTGCACTCGATACCTGAGAAAAGAACAAATCCGTTGCATAAACGGTGTTTTCGTCCGAGAGGCGTTTCAAGACGTAGCGGGGATTGGAAAGATTGTCGCAACAGGATACGGATATATCGACCGAGTGCGGCGAAATATTGCTGACGGCACCCGTTGTAACCGCCTTGGAGGTGCGAAACAACAATGTATCCGTACGTCCCGCAATGCTGCAACCATATCCCGTATCTGCTTTCAACATGTTCAGTACGCAGGAGTCCGCAGTCGTTGAAAGACTTCGCATATATGTGGTAATAATATCGGAAGACGACACTTTCAAATCATCGAAAGCAACAAACCCGGTGGTCGAAAATTCAAGTCGAAAGCCGTTGCAAGGTTTACTGAAAACTGTATCCACAATGCGGGAAGCGTTCTTGGGCAGAGCAATGCTTTGCAAAAGAGATCGATTGCCTGCTTCATCGACAAGATAAACCGAAAATGTGCAGGCTCTTGAATGTTCCGATTTCAAGAAATAGGACAAACGTACTTGATTTCCATACTTGCTTAAATCGAGATAAGGAGTGGAAAAAGCTCCGTCGGTATTGAAGAAACATGTATCCCCGTTGGGAGAATATAACCTTTTTGCCCGACAATTCGGATAAAGAGTGTAGGAATTCGGCAGGCGGAGCAGTTGAGCGGCATTGCAAATCATGGCACCCCTCTGCACGGAAGGGAAACGGGAAAAGTCCTCCGCAAAAATCAATGTATCATCGGCTCCGATGGTTAATACTTCCAAAGACAATTCCTCTCGTTCTGCATTCTCGAATTCCACAACCGCAGCACCGCAAGACACATTCCGCAAACCAATCTGCCCATGCAACACCACAACCTGCAACAACGCAGCAATAAACACCGGGAACAAACATACAAATCTAAATTTCATGACAATACTTTCTTTATTCACATTACCGAAACGCCTTATCACCGGATACGAAACCCACATATTTACATCCTTTGAGCCATTCGGCAAGCAAAGGTACAATTTATACGCAAATTCAGAGCCGTCTATTCCTAAAACCTCGCATCAAAATCCGACAGATCGAGACGAAAGCAAATTCGTGATTAGCGAAAGCGAAACTCGAAAGCCGATTGGTACTTAAAAATCAGCAAAATAGAAGTCCCGAATACAAAGACCGGAAACAGAACCGGCGTTTCGGCAAAATGAAACGGCGGAATAATTTCACGAAACGCCGAAAGAAAAAATTATTACGCCGATTCGCCAAAACCAAACGCCGCAAGAATTATCCGGAACCAAAGTACTCTTCAAAAAACAAAAGTGGAAAGAGCTTAATGCTTCTTCCCACTTAATGTGCGAGGCTTGTTTGATTCCCTGAATTTACCTTAGAAATCTGCCAAACGAATTGTCCTGTGATTATACAAGGAAACGGATATGGTTTTCACCTCAGTGGTATGTTGAACCTCCTCAAGAGAAAAGGTCAATGTGTATTCTATTCTGATGTTGTCGGCATTATAAGCAACAAGGGAAAGTCTATCTCCATTCGTTCCGTAGATACTCTCTTCTTTGTGTCCTACTTCTTTCTTACCTTTCAACTCTGTAATATACAAATCTGTTCTCACCGTCAAGCCCGCTTCTTCCGCACCTCGCCATGCTTCCGGAAGTTCGCCGTCTGTGAAGCCTACAATGGTATATTCCACAGGGGTATTTTCTTCGTCGTCATCGCTTTTACATCCTGCGAACATTGTCGTTGCCACTATGGCAAACAATAAAAATAGTCTTTTCATTTGTCCTTGATTTACATTGAACCTGCTACTGCATTAAGACTTATGATTGCTATAAGCCATACTGCTGATGAAATACCCCAAGCTGTCCAAGCTCTATTATTCTTTTTCTTTGTTGCTTCTTGCGTATAGCAATTCCGATACTCTTGATTTTTCCATAGCTCTTGACTTGGATAATTCATTTGTGTAGCATCCAAATTGTTAGAAGCAGCAATAGCTGTAGGAATAAGACCTATTAGTGGAGAGGTAAGTAACGTTGTAGCCCATATACCACCTTTGTAAGAGCCTTTTCCCTGATAAAATGTGCCGGCATCAGAGATACCTCTGAAACACATATCATCTGAATTGTCCGTATTCATCAGTTGATTCGTGTTTGCTTCCTTGGTCATTTTCTCCACTTCTTCCATTTTATAGACGAATACACTTCCGTCTGCTGTTTGGATTTTGAGAGATACGCCCGGAATTTGTTCGATGATTGTACCGCGGATAACCGCTCCGTTTTTACAATAGACCACATCGGTCATATTGTTTTGTGCGGACAGGTTGCCAACAATGAAGAACATTATTGCAAGAGCCGCCGATTTGATGATAAATTTCATTTTAATGTTGTTTTTTCTTTTTTTGCCCTGTCCCTCAGGCTTATCGAATTAAGTTCCGCCTTTACGGCTTGACACGAAAAAACGTGGGACTTCATTCTCTTACTTGTTACATGAGGTATTCCGGACAACCTGACTCTACAAATAAGCAAAAGCCCACGAGATACATCGTGAGCGTTCTGCCACTTTTACTTTCGTAGAGTTACAGTTGAAAATGTCCGGTTTTCATGTAACAAAAGTATAAGCGAAAACGCTTTATCATGTCATATCCCCCTCATCGGGGGACATTATTTTCTCATTTTGTTCTTTCTGGTCTTACTCTCCTTTCTTTACTTGTTCGATTTATGCGGCAAAGGTATGAAAAAATCGAATTGCGACGAAGTAATATCCATCTTATTGTGCAGTTTGTATCGAGATGTAATGCAAGAGTGCTTCGTTTTAGCCATGTTTTTGAACAATTCTGTTCTCTTTGCATATTCGAGGCCATGTACAAGACCGCAAAGTTCGCTATCACCTTATACCTTGAGCAAAGTTTCCGAATTGCATGTAAATCATATCGAATTTCACTTGTTCAAGAATTACTTTTTGACATCATGCTTTCTCTTTCTCTATGCTTTCAAATTATTACGACTAACCATGGGAGGAAGCATTCCTATGAATCAATGAGAGAGAACGGCTATGGTGTCATGGAGAAGATACGTCTCAAAAATCGTCGAGTAGGTTTATTGACGCAATTCCATCAGACTGCTTCCTGTCCTTCAAAGAATAAATGATAGTCGGTATGTGAGCATTTTCACTTTCCTTTGAATGAACATATTTCCTATCGTTTTGAAACTTGTAATCAGTCTATTGGTGTATACAATGATATGTTCCTTCAGGTTATGAAGGATAAGATATGGATGGGAAATGAAAGTAGCATATTTTACGCCTTTTATTGATTGGTCTTCTGCGAACCTTTTTCTATCGAGGCTCTATTTCTATCAACAGTATAAAAACAAAAATGGAGATAAAACGATTTTGTTTTACCTCCATTTTGTGCGGGTGAAGGGACTCGAACCCCCACGCCTCACGGCACCAGATCCTAAGTCTGGCGCGGCTACCAATTACGCCACACCCGCTCGGTTTGCATTTGCAAAGGTAGTATTTCTTTTTGTTTCTACCAAATGTTTCCGGCTTTTTCTACTCATCTCTGCAAACTCTTTTTGCAAACTCCTCTATTTCAACCCCATTTTCTTTACCAATAAAGGCGTTATATCTTCACTGTCTTCTGAATACCAAAGAATACCATTGCTCTCGAAGATGTATGTGTACTTGTTTTCTTTTGCAATCTCTGCGACTACTCCCTTAATCTTTTCAACAAGAACGTTCATCAATTCAGTTTGTTTGTTTTGCAAATCAACTTGTGCGTTTTGTTGGAAAGTTTCCATTCTCTCCATTACACCTCTGATTTCATTTTCTTTGTTTGCTTTCAATAAGTCTGTAAGCTGGTCTTTTTTAGCTTCGTATTCTTGTACCAATCTGGTATATTCGCTTTGCATTGCCTTCAATTCCGACTCCAACTCTGCCGTATAACTTTTCAGTACATTTTGAACGGAATCTGCTTCCGGCATTCTTTTCATTAGTTCACTTGAATTGAAATGACCCAACTTTACTGTTTTTTGTGCGTACAACCCTCCTGCGAATGTGAATATCGCTGCCAAAACCAATACTTGAAATGTTCTCTTCATTCTTTTATCTATTGTTTTATTACTATATTTGTTGCAAAGGTACGTCTTTTTTGCTGTCCGTTTACCGTTTGGAAGAATTTATTTTGTAGCCGAGTTCTGCAAGCACGAGGTCGCTGATGTCTGTTTTGCTCTCTACATATAATATCGTCGCTCCTCCGGATTTGTCAAATACAACGGAATAATTCTTCTCACGAGCAACTTTTTCTATTGCGTTATAGATCCTGTCTTGTATCGGTTTGACAAGTTCGGAACGTTTCTTGGTCAAATCGCCGTCGTTGCCGAAGCGTTGTTTTTGAAGATTTTTTGCATCTTTTTCTGCGGCAATGATTTCGTTCTCCTTTTGTGTTTTCAAGTCTGTGGGAAGAAGAACTGCCTCTGCTTGGAAGGCTTTATAGAGCTTGTCCACCGTCTGAAACTTCGCTTCTACTTCTTTTTGCCATTGCAAAGAGACTTCTTCGAGTTCTTTTTGTGCTTGTTTGTATTCGGGTACATTGCTAAGAATATACTCTGTATCCACACAGGCATACTTTTGGGCATTGCCGTAAAAAGCAACTGCCGATAATAATACTGCAATCAATAGTTTTTTCATATCTGTCATTTTTTTGCTAATCTATCGAACCATTTATGGAAAAGTGGAAGTGCGAGCCGTTTTTGCCTGCGGCTGAAGGCACATCATCAAATCCGTAACCCCAGTCTATGCCGAGTGTTCCGAACATCTGCATGAATATTCTTATTCCGACACCGGCAGAACGATACATTTTGAACGGCTCAAAACTCTGGAAGTTTGCCCATGAGTTTCCTCCTTCAAAAAATCCCAACGCATAAACAGACGCCATAGGGTTCAGCGTTATCGGATAACGCACCTCTAAGGTATATTTGTCGAAAACAGTGGCTCCTTTATCGGGATTCAAGCAGTTATTGTCATATCCTCTTAAAGAGACAAGTTCTCGACCGTCCAACGAGTAGCCTGTCAAGCCGTCGCCTCCCAGATAGAACCTTTCAAAAGGAGAATAACCTACCTTACTGTTATATTGTCCCAAAAATCCGAACCTTGCTCTTGTCGAAAAAACAAGATCATCTACTACATTGAAATACCACGCCGCTTTCACATTTACTTTATAGTATTCAAGCCACTTGAACTTTTCTGTGTCAGACATTGTGGAATAGTCTTTGTTATTGAACAAGGAGTAAGGCAGTGTGAGTTGTGTGGACACCGTTACTTCGGAGCCTTGGCGTGGATAAATAGGCTGGTCAACAGAATTTCTCGATATACTGAAATTATAGTTGATGTTGTTTGATACGCCCGATGAAAGCACAAAACTTGGATAGTTCTTGACGTTATATTGCTGATAGGTCAATCCTTGACTGAAGATGAAATAATCATCGGGCCACTTCAAACGCTTTGCCAAAGAAACGGAAGTACCGAATATGCCCATGTAGTATGCTCTTGAACCGGAAGTATTCCAATATCCGTCATCTTGATAAGAGTAGTACACACCTACCGTGAGTGCTTGCGGCTTCCTGCCACCGAGCCATGGCTCGGTGAACGACAAACTCACAAGACTGTAATACGTTCCGTTCGTTTGTAATCTCAAACTCAAACGTTGTCCGTCTCCGGTCGGGAACGGTCTCCATGCATTCTTCTTGAAGAGTTTCTGTGCCGAAAAATTGGTTAAGGATATTCCTGCCGTGAATATAACCATGTTGGCTCCCCAACCACCGGATACTTCAAATGTGGAACTCGTTTTTTCTTCCAACTGATATTCTATATCGACTGTCCCACTCTCCGGATTCGGTTTTATGTCGGGATTTATCTTCTCAGGGTCAAAATAGTTCAACTGCTGAATTTCTCTTATAGAACGATAGACGTTGTCTCTGCTGAATAGCTCTCCCGGGTAGGTTTTAAGTTCTCTCATTACAACATAATCGTTCGTCACGGTGTTGCCACTCAAAGAAACCTTGCCTATGCGAGCCTGTTTACCCTCATATACCCTCATTTCGATGTCGATGGTATCATTGCTAACATTCGTTTCAACAGGAATAACACGGAAGAACAAGTATCCGTCATCTGTATATAAGGAATAAATATCCGTACCTGTCGGATCATATTGCAGGTTCTTATCCAACAAAGATTTGTTATACGGCTCGCCTTTGTTTATTCTCAATCGTTTGGATAAATCTTCCGAAGAATATTTTGTGTTACCTACCCATGTTATATCGCCGAAGTAGAATTTGTTTCCTTCATAGACTTTCATGTCTATCACCAATGATTTCTTCTCTTTCTTTTTACGAGTAAAGAAGTTGCGTTTCTCCTTTGTTATTATATAGGTTGTATCCCATACAATCCTTGCATCTCGGTATCCTTCATCGTTATATTTGGATATAATGTTCTGCTTGTCCTCCTTATATTTGTCATCGAGATACCTTGACGACTTCCAAATCCTCCACCAGCGATACTCCTTTATGTCTTTCATTTTACCCCTTAACTTCTTGTCGGCTATCGCTTCATTACCCTCGATATTTATTTTGGATATACGTATCTTGCTACCCTTATCTATGCGAAACGTAAGGAATACCTCGTTGCGTAACACATTTGTATCTTTCTTTTCATCAATCTCTGTCTTTACCGAATAGTATCCTTTGTCTGCAAAATAATCATAAATCACATTGATACAATTATTCTTCATGTTCTCGGTTACGACATCGCCTGATGCAATGTGCATTTTCTCTTTCAACTTATCTGCTTCCGCACGTTTGACTCCCTCTATCTTGAAAGCAGTCAACCGTGGTTTGGTCATAAGTTTATAGACCAAGGAAATAGTTCTGCCTTCAACCTTTGAAACAAGAATTTGAACATCTTCAAAAACACCTTGTCGCCACAGCCTGTCGATAGCCATGCTTATCTTATCGCTCGGCAAGTAAATTTTTTCACCGACAGATATTCCGGACAACAGTATAACGGAGTTATGATCCAAATGATCGGCACCCTCTACAGTTATTTCTCCCACTTCATATTCTTTCGGAGAATAATAGTCTAAATCGATTCCATTGTTTTGAGCGAACAATATATCCATTCCACACAAAAGCAATGCGAATAATGACAATATCTTATTTATCTTCCTCATTCGTAAACCGGAATTTACCCACCTTACCGATAAACGCCCGATTTCGTATTTAATTTTGTCTGCCATCTGATTTGTCGTTTTCTTTCAACTGCTCGCTTGTTTTGCCGAAACGTCTTTCTCGCCTCTGATAATCCACAATAGCCTCATACAGATTTTGTTTACTGAAATCAGGCCACAAGACAGGAGTGAAATAAAGTTCCGAATAAGCAAGCTGCCACAAAAGATAATTACTCAATCTATACTCCCCGCTTGTACGAATCAACAAATCCGGATCCGGATACTCCGCCGTTGTGAGCTGAGACGATATATATTCCTGATTGATGTCCTCGATATTTATCTCACCTCTCTTCGCTTTCCCCGATATTTCTTTTACCATTTCCGTAATCTCCCAACGGGAAGAATAATTCAAAGCAAGAATCAATACCATACCCGTGTTTCCGCTTGTCCTATCGATACATTCAAGCAAAGCATTGCGGGTTTCGGAAGAAATTTGTTTCAAATCTCCGATGCAAGCCAACTTTATGTTGTTTTCCATCAAAGTCTTTTCTTCCTGTGCGATGGTTGTAACCAACATGGACATCAAAGCATCTATCTCTTCCTTGGGTCTGTTCCAATTTTCAGTGGAAAAAGTGTACAAAGTCAAGTAACCAACACCCAATTCTGCACAAGCCTCGCATATCTGCCTCACTGCATTGACACCATTTCTGTGTCCCATTATCCTTTCTTCACCTCTTTTCTTCGCCCACCGTCCGTTGCCATCCATTATGACTGCAATATGTTTCGGCAACCTCTCCTTTATGATACAATCCTTATAATCCATCTTTTGTGTCTGTGGAATAATATTTTCGAATACCCTTCTGTTCGCACATTTCAATGCGATTGCAAAGTTAATTATTATTCCACAGATTGCCAAACAGAAACCCGTTTTTTTGCTCTTTCTCGAGTTTCTTTGCCACAAGGAATATTTTTTCTAACTTTGCCGGCTCAAAAACAAGAAATTCAATATGAGAAAAAAGTTACTTATTTGCATTTTTGCAGTTGCAACATTCGGCACAACCCTGTTCGGACAAGACGGCAACGTATCCTTGAAATTCGATGCCAGAGCAGACTATAACTACAAAAAAATAAAGAATACCGAAGACCAAGCCGGTTTCCACGGACGAAATCTCAACCTTATGTTGGATGGGAAAATAAACTCTATGTTCGAGTATCACCTTCGTCAAAGGTTGAATGTTCCTATCGGCAGCATAGGAGGATTATTGGATGCAACCGATTGGGCATACCTCACCTATCACATAAATGATAATTTCTCCCTTTCGGCAGGTAAACAAGTCGTTGCAATAGGAGGATTTGAATACGACTATGCTCCGATAGACGGTTATTTCCTTTCTGCTTTCTGTAATAATATCCCATGTTACGAGGTCGGTCTTTCTTTGGGCTTCAAAGATAATTCCGGCAAACACTCTCTGCAATTCCAAATAACCAATTCCCCGTTTGTTAGCACAACGCTTGATGATATATACTCCTACAACTTTCTCTGGAACGGTAACTTCGACTTCTTCAAGACGCTATACTCCGTCAATATGATAGAATACAAGAAAGGCGACTTCATAAACTATATCGCATTGGGAAATCGCTTCGACATAGGCAACCTAAGCCTTGAATTGGATTATACCAACCGTTATCACGGCAACCAAGATAACTTCTTCGATGATTTCTCTGTGGTTGCACAACTGAAATACAATATAAACAACAGTTGGAATCTGTTCATAAAAGGAGGATACGACCAAAATAAAGCACAAGAAGCCGGAGTACCGGAACATCTCCGTTGGGACGTATGCGTAGTCCCCGGAACGGAATACACCTTTGGCGGAGCAGGCTTCGAGTTCTTCCCATTGAAGAATAAAAAGGACATAAGAATACATGGATATGTCGCTTCGTCCGATGTCGAGCCTACCGAAGTTACCCTCAATCTCGGCTTGACATGGAAAATGCAGGTTCTGAATAAGTAAATCAACAAAAACAATAAATTCGAGACAAATGAAATTCAAACAATTAGGCTCTTCGCTCAAAAGAAGTATCGAAGCCTTGATTTTTCTTGCGATATTCTTTATCGTATTCGGCTATGTAGGCAACAAGATGGGACTTGCCAACATGCTCAACACCATAATGAAAACAGCATACGACCTTTTGATAAACACGGTATTCTACCTTATGGCGATAACCGTGCTTTCCGGGGCATTGGGTAAGCTATTGGTGGAATTCGGAGTAGTACGTCTGTTGGAGCAAATACTCCGACCATTCATGAAGCCGCTCTTCAACCTTCCCGGAGTATCGGCATTAGGAGGTGTCGTTACCTTTCTTTCCGACAATCCGGCAATTATAACATTGGCAAAGGACAAAAATTTCAGCCTTTACTTCAAAAAATATCAGTTGGTCTCACTTACCAATTTCGGCACAGCTTTCGGAATGGGTCTTATAGTAATAGTCTTTATGACAGGTTTGGGATATGGAACAGGAGCATTAATCGGATTTGCAGGAGCAATCATCGGCAGTATTATTTCGACAAGACTTATGCAAACATTCACCATTAGAGCATATCCGGAAATGAAAGAAGCCGTTGGCGATGGTGGAAATGAGGAGGCAATCTCCTACAAAAGCGAAGGGAACGTATTTATGCGAATATTAAATTCCATATTGGACGGCGGCAAAAACGGCGTAGAAATAGGACTTGCCATTATCCCCGGTGTTTTAGTCATCTCAACCTTTGTAATGATGCTTACTTTCGGACCATCTAAAACAGGCGAATTTACAGGAGCAGCATACGAAGGAGTAGCAGCCTTACCCTATTTGGCAGGCAAAATAAACGTGGTTTTCGAATGGTTGTTCGGATTTGAACATACAGAATTGGTAGCATTCCCTATCACATCTCTCGGAGCAGTAGGAGCAGCCTTGAGTCTGATACCCAGATTTATCGAAGACGGTTTGGTGAACGGCAATGCCATCGCAGTATGCACAGCAATGGGAATGTGTTGGAGCGGATTTCTCTCGACTCATACCGCAATGCTCGACTCCTTGGGATATAGAAAACTTATCTCCAAAGCAATACTTGCCCACACCATAGGCGGTTTATTTGCAGGTGTTGCAGCCCATTGGCTATACGTACTTTTCAGTCTGTTATAAGTTTTTCGACAATCGACAAAGAACAAAACTCATGTTACGTCAAGTAATGGTAACATGAGTTTTTTGTGTATCTCATATCGTTACAACTATACAAAACCTGAAAAAACAAAAGCAAGGTTTTATCTCAGCATGCGGAACAACACGAAAATAACAGTCGAAACGATTATCAACAAAGCCGAAATATAGAAAACCCTGAGGCTTTTCCCGCCTCCGTTTTTCGTTTTCCTCTTTCGCTTTATGACAATCCGCCTTTTCACAGACTTTTTCTCACTTTCGACAGAAGCTATCGGGATAAGAACACACGTATGGTTGTCTGCCGTTCCCCTGTTGCAAACCTCCTTGATTGCAGAGAGTTTCTCCTCATCATCTTTTTGCCCGTCTGCCAGAATGGAACACAACTCCTCATTGCTCAACCGCTCCAACACCCCGTCGCTGCAAAGGAAGAAATAATCCCCCTGCCGCACATCCTCTTCCAATCTGTAATCCGCCCTATCCCTTGCTCCGTCCCTTGCCTGCAAAGCCCTTGTTATGACATTCTTATACGGATAAGTACGAGCCTCCTGCTCTGTCAACTCCCCTGCTTTGAGCAAACGGTTGACCAAGGAATGATCCTGCGTTTGGAACATCAAGCCGTAGGAATGTTCTTCGGGCTTATAGTCTTGCGGTCTTATATGATAAATTCGGCTATCGCCTATATGAAAACACCAAGCACCCCTCGAACAGAAATAAACGCAGGTCAGCGTCGTCCCGGGAGCCTTGGAGGAATTTCCATCGGTCTTTTCTTTCAACCTCTCGTATGCAAAATCCAACGCTGCCTCGAAGTACTTCTCCCCTACCTCATCATCGGCAGGCAAATACTTATCGAAATATTCCGAGAGAGCCTCGCAAACCGTCGAACTCGCCACCTCGCCCCTATCATGACCGCCCATACCGTCGCACAATATGAAGTACGGTCTGTATTCTCCCTTTTCGGTGCAGCGGAAGCAATAACTGTCTTCCTGATTTTGTCTTGTGCCCAATTCCCTGAACGCAAGAACTTTTTTTATCTCTATATTCATATACTGTTCCTTTGGAGTAAAACAACGGACTGCTATTTGTCTCTCTTCTTCTCAAAAACGAATGCCGTCATTCCTATTCTCAGCTCATCGCCAAAGTTCAAAATCACCTTCATTCCCTTATCCAACTTATTCCCATTGACATAAGAAGCATTCTTTGCCTCTGTATCGTAATACACGTACTTCATTCGCTGCCCGCTGCGACTTACCTCAATGGCAGAATGCCTGCGGGAGATACACAAATCCTCGGGATTGAGCCTTTCCCTGCCGATGGAATTAAGCCCCATCGGCAGAGAAATCGCTTTCCTATCGTTACAACGAACCAAAACACCCTCTTCGCATTTGCAATCGGTGAAACATTCCGTTGCGTCAGTCGGATTGCTGCTTACAAAGGTGCTGTCCTCATGACCTAAACCCGCTCCCTGAGAAAAGATGTCCGCATTAAGTCTGCCATAAGAATTGAAAGGAGCATTGAAGCCGCATTGAGGACAGGGAAAACGGGTGTTCTTCTCCGCAAAGCCCGCAGGCACCTCCAAAATCGTCTTACAACTCGGACAAAAGACCCTTATCTTAGCACTCATTCCCCATTATAAATTAAAAACCGAGCGAATCCACCCCGTCCAAAGGGTTGTTCATCACAACATCCTCCATGCTTGTCGGCACAACCTCTTCCGTGGAAGGAACCTCTGCCACAGGCTGCGGCTTATCGAGCCCTGCTACCAAATCGGATACAAGCATACGACCTTTGGAAATTTGAACTATTTCATCCAATTCGACTTCCTCGTTATCGTTCTTGTCCATTATTGCAACATCTACGTATCCGTCAACATCGGCATCTACAAACATGGAATTATGTCCGTTGATTTTTGCCGCTACAATGGTCATCGGATTACCGTTCTCATCGGTTACCGTTTGCACTCCGAACAATTCCCCTTTTATATCTGCACCAGAAACCGGAGATTGAGAATTATAGACAAAATTTTCCGGCGAAATATCATGCTGCAGCCGCTCTTGCTCCGGTGTTGACGAAGATTTGGAGGAAGAAGTTCCGAAAACATTGGCAGCATATCGGTCTTTCTCTACCTGAGACATGGAATCCCACTCTGTTTTGTAGTAAGTGCCGTATTGCTTTCCTCTCCACTCGAACACGCCTCCCGCACCTACTTGTTTCCTTGCCGAAGCGAATGCCTCCGAAAAACTCATCTCATCGTTTACCTCAGCGACTTTCACATTTCCTACGGGCTTTACCATATTCCCTTTGTCTGCATCAGCCGCTGCTTCCGCAGCCTGCTTTGCCGCTTCCACATCATCGCCGCTTGCCATGGCAGACAAACCTATTCCGCCGGCAATACCTGCCGCACCAACGCCCGCCATGCCCGCAGCCTTTTTCCATTTGGAAGTTTTCTTAGGCTCTTGAACCTCGTTTGCTCCCTCTTCGATGATTGTCGTTTGCTCATCGACAAATTGTGTCTCTTCATTTCTGTTGTCCATATCCGTATGTTTTAATTGTTTAACGGGTACAAAATTACACCCGTTTTCCTCCCGCACCAAGCCGTTTCCCTTCCGATACTCCAAATACCCCGTTTAATCCGTCAAACCGCACTACCGCTTGACAAATCCGGTATATTGGCTTAAAACATCGGACGGATTACCAAGCGGTAAACTTAAAGAGCAAGGCGGAGACCGCAAATGATGCCGCGGTTGTCGGGCGTGAGGTGGTTGCGATCCGACACCCGCACGTTCCACGCGATGCCGCTCCAACTGCCGCCGCGCAGAACGCGGCTCTTGCCTGTACTTGAACCGGTCGGATTGGTCTGTGAATTACTTTTATATTTGCCATACCAATCCTGACACCACTCCAATACGTTTCCACTCATGTCATACAAGCCTAATTCGTTGGATTGCTTTTGTGCAACGGGATGTGTTTCGCTTCCGCTGTTGTTGCCATACCATGCAACAACTTTTGCATCATTACTTCCACTGTATTTGTCTCCTCTGCTTTTGTTTCCGCCTCTCGCTGCATATTCCCACTCGGCTTCGGTGGGTAGGCGGAAGTTCTTTTCGGTAAGTCGGTTGAGCTTTTCTATGAATTCTTGGCAGTCATTCCAAGATACGTTTTCCACGGGACGTTGATCATTGCCCTTAAAGTAAGATGGATTACTGCCCATGACTGCTGCCCACAGTTCTTGCGTTACTTCGGTTTGTCCGATGTAATAATCGGAAAGGGTAACGGAGTGAACAGGTTTTCTATCATCCAAAAAGTATTTACCTTGCTCCGAGGTGGCTCCCATTTGAAAGGTTCCGCCTTCCACTTTCACCATCTTGAACTCAACACCTTTGATAGTAATGGTTTCAATGCCTGAATTATTGCCGTAGCTACTGCCATTGCTTTGCTTGTACTTTTGTTCCTGCAACCATGCTTGTGCTTCATTGGCTACACTACCGGGACAGGTAGAAATCAATAGCCTGAATTGCTCTCTTGCCTCGTCTTCTCCGTTTTCCAAGTAATTTTTCTTAGCTCTGCTAAGCATCTCCCAGCATTCGGCATCATCGTCCTGAGCCTTTATCCCGCCATTTGCTAACAAAGCAAACAACAATAAAAATTGTGCTATCTTCTTCATCTCCAATTTGTGTGTTCGTTTAATCATTTGTGTCTTCTTTATTCATTATTATTTTGCTTCTTCATTTCTTACAAACCTTATCATATTCTGCTCTCTTGAACAAACCATTCTACGAAACGCCCTTTGGCTGAACCGGAACGGCGTTCCGCTAAATTCTTTCGCTTTTTCATCGCAGCAAAACGGCAATTCGATTTCATATTTTCAAAATTTATAGAAATCAAAGGCTTACAATGCATTGTATTTCCTCCTCACTGTTGCGTCCTCTTTGTACTGCAATGCTTTGCCGTAGTTTTCTTTCGCTTTTCGTTTGGCTTCCGTATCGTTGGTGTTTTTGAAATAGTCTTTGTAATAGAAATCACCCCTGCCTTTATACTTCTTGAACGCTTCCTCATTATCCTTTTTCCGTTTTGCTTCTTGCACTGCTCTTTGGTGTTCCTGCTTTTGTTGTTCGGCTTTGCGACGTTCGGCTTCCAAACGGGCTTGGCGTTCGGCTTCTGCTTTCTTTCGTTCTGCCGTTTTACGTTCTTCCGCTTTTTGTGCCAAGATTTCGGATAGTACAGTGGTTTCGGTTTCAGATAGGATTTCTTCTTCCGGCATTTCGACTGTGGATTCCGTGGCAGTTTCCGTACCACTACCACTTCCGACAGAGCATTTTCTGATTACGAAAATCGATAATATTATCACGATTGCAAGTCCTATAATCCCGAAGAAGAATTCCCGAAATTTCGGATCGGGCTTTTGGCTTGGAGAAAGACTTGGCGGGTTCGGTGATGGGGCAGGTGGGTTCGGTTCTTTGTTCAGAAGAGCGATTACTTCGTCCATTGTCTGCGGACGGTCTTTGCGTTTCTGCTCCATACACTTGCTTACGATGCGGAAAAGGGCTTGGCTCATGCCGGCAGGCTTGGTCAGAGTGGCATCGTCTGCCAAGTCGGTGGAAGCAGGAGGCTTGGTGCCGCTTATTACCTTATATATGGTGGCTCCGAGGGCGTAGATATCGGTCGAGGGCGTGAATTGCTTCAAGCCGCCGGGCATCATCTGCTCTATGGGCGAGTATCCGGCGGAATAGCCTACGGTTGTGGTGCTTGTGGCTTCTCCTCCGCCGTCGTAGTGCTTTGATATGCCGAAGTCAATCAGTACTGCATTATCGTCTTGGTCTATCATGATATTAGCAGGTTTGATGTCCAAATGCAGTATGCCTTTGTCATGAATATACTTTAAGGCTCGGGCTATCTGATTGATGTATTTGAGGGCTGCGGATTCCGATAGTATGCCCTTGTTTTCAAGGCTTTGTCCTTCGATGTAGTCCATGACATAATAAGCAGTGGTGTTTTCCTCGAATACGTCGCTCACGCTCACCACTCCTTTGTGCTTCAATTCCGCCATGGTGCGGGCTTCTTTCAGAAATCGCTCGATATTCTTGCGGTTCTCGCCGGTATTGCTGTAACTTACCTGCGTTCCGTCCGATTGTCTGCGGAAACTGTCTTTGGGAAAGTACTCCTTGATGGCTACTTTCTTGTTCAAACCGGTGTGCAAGCCCAAATAAGTGATGCCGAAACCGCCTTTGCCGAGTACTTTCAGCAGTTTGTATCTGCCGTTGCACAGACTTATTCCGGACTTCACGTCGAGGGCAGACTGCAAATTGTCCATTTGTATTGTTTCGTCATTGCTTCCCATTATCGTTTTTCTGTATTGTTTATTTCAAATGTTTTGCTTTCAATTTATTACATTGATTTATCGTTTTCTTTGCCTTGTTTACTTCCATTTCGTTTGGCAATAAGGGCATTTCCCCTGCTGTTTGACGGCTTCAAAGGGCTGGTCTCCAAGCCATTTCTTGCATTCGGGGCATACGTAGGTCGTTTTGAATTCGTCCATCAGCTTTGCTTCCTTTTCGGGCAGCTCTTTGGTTATTTTCTTCTGAATATAAACGGAGTATATCAGGAGAATGGCTCCCACGGGTATGAAAACGGTGATAAGAATGGTCGATAGGAGTTTGAGTTCCGCATATTCCCTTGTGAAATAGCCGAACATGGCACAGAGCAACATTATTCCGGAGGCGACATACTTGTAATAGGTGGTTCGCATCTGCTCCTGACGCAACTTGGTTTTGCTTTCGGAGTAATGTCGGTAGATTTGCTCCAAATGAGATATGTCCGTGGCAGATTTTTCCGGCGGCAGACATAGTAATTGCTTCAATGTGGCGGTGTATGTCGGTCCGAGACGGAGCGGCGTGTCCGCTTCGACGATACACTCCTCTATCGCCATGCCATCGACAAAGGTTCCATTTCTGCCCAAGTTCTTTATTCTGAAACTGCCGTCCTGCAAGGGTGTTACTTCCAAGTGTTTGCGTGATACGGATTTGTCGTTTATGGGAATTCTTTGCCCGCCTTCTCTTCCTATTGTCATCATTTCTGTTTGGGGGAATAAATGTTCTTCAAATTTTTAAGGGCTTCCTTGGATACGTTCAACTCGTATGCCCGTGCGGATACGAAATCGGTCAGCAGCAATTTTTGTTTGAGTACGTTGATATGGTAAATGTATTCGATGTTCACTATATACCTGCGACCGATACGGATAAAAGCCAAATGCTCGTCTTGGTTTTGCAGTTTGAAACTGTTGCTTATCAGGCTCTCTATCGTATTGAGGCTTGCGAGTACCTGTGATTGCAAACCGTTACGGAAATATATGGCGGAGTAATTGCCTTCCGCTTCGAAATAAACCACTTGCGACAAGGGTACTTTGAGTAATTCGTCCCTTGTGTTGAAGTATAAATGTGTATTGTTGTCGTTTTCCATTTCTCGTTACCTTTTTCGTGTCGTTCCCTCATGCTTTCGGATGTGGGGAACTGCGACTTTGCTGTCGGTAACGATGTATTATGCAGGGGTTTTATGCTATGGGCTTCGTTTCTCCTTACAAGAATACCGTGAGTTGTTACCTTAATTTGTGTTTTGAGGTTCTCGACTACCTAACCACAGCAAATAAACAAAGCTCACGGCTACACACCATGAGCGTTCGAGCTTATTTTTTCTGCGGTTATTATGGAAATTGTCGAGATTTCAAAACAGCAAAAATTCAGCAAAACGCTTTAATTCAATATGTTCTTATTTTATTCCTATTCTATCCTGCTTCTTTTGTTTTTATGTTGATTACTACAAAAAAATATTCGATTGCAAAGGTAAGGTTTTTTGATAAGTTCAATGCTTTCAGAGCATGATTTCTTTGCTTCTTACTTCCGTTCGGGCGAAACGCCGTTCGGGTCGGAATGAATCGGCGTAATAATTTTTTCTTTCGGCGTTTCGTGAAATTTTTCCGCCGTTTCAATCGAAGCGAAACAGCGATTCGGCTTAGCGTGTCGGGAATCGGTTGCCACAAGCGGGCAGGAAAGGAATACCAGCTCTTCGATTTGCCTTCATCGGGGCGGCAAGGCAGGGGCGGCAATAAAAAAAGCGGGTCGGGATTGTTGCCATGCAACGCTTCCGACCCGCCGAAAGTACAAACCATATTCCGAAACAAATCAATATGCTCTCTTATTGTTGCCTTCGTAGTAGTTGATGAATGCTCTGTTTACCACTTTGTTCCCGCCCGGAGTGGGATAATTGCCGGTGAAGTACCAATCGCCTGTATTGTAAGGGCAGGCTTTGTGGAGGGATTCTATGGTGTTATAGACCACTTCGGTCTTTGCATTTATGTTGTCGGGGGTTACCAATTCCGTTATCTTGCCGGAGATTTGCTCATCGGTGAAAGGTGCGTATATTTCTTTTACGTAGTTCACTATTTCTTCTTTCGGCTTGTTTTCCTGTGCTTTGGACTTGTGGTAAACCTCATCTATAAGTCCTGCCTGACCGTTTTCTTTCAGCAAGGCTATGGCTGCATTGAATGCGATGAAGTCTCCCAATCGCGACATGTCTATTCCGTAGCAATCGGGGTAGCGTATCTGCGGTGCAGATGAGGCGATGACTATTTTCTTGGGACCGAGACGATCGAGTATTCGCACTATGGATTGTTTCAAAGTGGTTCCTCGCACTATGCTGTCGTCTATCACAACCAAGTTATCGACATATTCTCTCACTTGTCCGTAGGTTACGTCATATACATGGGCGACCATGTCATCGCGTTCGCTGTCTTGGGTGATGAAAGTACGGAGTTTCACGTCCTTAACCGCTATATACTCACGACGAGGGTGCAGAGTGAAGATTTCTTTCAGCTTTTCCTCGTCGAGATTATCCTTATTGGCGAGTATGCTTTTTATTTTCTGTTGGTTGGCATAGTCGGTGAATGCTTCTGCCATGCCCTGAAAGGCTACCGAAGCGGTGTTGGGAATATATGAAATGACGGTATTCTTTATGTCGTAGTCTATTGCCTGCAATACTCTCGGGCAGATAAGTTTGCCAAGGGCTTTTCTCTCTTCGTATATGTCCGCATCGGTTCCGCGGGAGAAGTAAATACGTTCAAAGGAGCATTTGGCAGGCTTTTGGACGGCTTGTTTGATTCGGCTGATGGAGATTTTGCCGTTGCGTTTTATGATGATGGCACAGCCGGGTTCCAATTCCTTTACTTCGATCAAAGGAACATTGAATGTTGTCATTATGGCAGGACGCTCCGAGGCTACAACGGCTATTTCATCGTTGCAATAATAGAAGCAAGGTCTTATTCCGTTTTCGTCTCTAAGCACAAAGGCGTCGCCATGTCCTATCAGGCCTGCCATAACATAGCCTCCGTCCCATTTCTTTGCGGCGGAAGAGAGTATGGTTTCTATGTCGAGGTTCTCCGCTATACGCTCGGAGATTTCTATATTGGTCAATCCCTGCTGTTTGTATTGCTTGAAAAGCGTCTCGACTTCTCTATCGAGGAACTTTCCTATCTTTTCGAGAACTATTGCGGTGTCTGCAACTTTCACGGGGTGCTGTCCGAGCGATATAAGCTTGTCCAACATCTCGTCTATGTTGGTAAGGTTGAAATTTCCTGCCAAGACGAGGTTGCGGGTCTTCCAGTTGTTCTCCCTCAAAAAGGGGTGAAGATTTTCCAATTCGTTTTTGCCAAAAGTGCCGTAGCGTAAGTGGCCGAGGAAAAGCTCTCCTGTGAAACGGGCGTTGTGTTCCAACCAGTTGATGTCCTCTGCCTTTTCCGGTTCTTCCTTTTGCAGAAGTCTCATATCCTTGAAGGCTTCGGCAAAGATGTCTTGTATTGGTTTGGAACTGTTGCTCTTCGTAATGTTTATGTATTGCTCGCCGGGCTTTGTGTCGAATTTGACGTTCGCAAGCCCTGCTCCGTCCTGCCCTCTGTTATGCTGTTTCTCCATAAGCAGGTACATGCGGTTCAAAGCCCACGCATTGCCGTATTTTTCCTGATAATATTCCAATGGTTTGAGCAATCGCAACATTGCGATGCCACATTCATGTTTTATTTGTTCGCTCATTTGCGTTGTTTATTTGTTCGGGTGAATTATTGCGTTTATTCGCTTGGTTGTTTTCTCTCTTGGCTTTATCACGATATGGGAACGCTTCTGTCGATTCCGAATGTACAGGAAGTCATCTTCAATGACGGAGCTGCCTGTCGCCGTTTCCATTCGTTTATCCTTACCAATCGCAAGATCTTATCCACAACGGCTGTATCGAAGCCTTGCGATATTATCTCTTCCCTGCCCTTACGTTGCTCCAAATGTCGGTATAGGATTTTGTCGAGTACGTCATATTCCGGCAAACTGTCGCTATCCTTCTGGTCGGGTCGCAATTCGGCTGACGGAGCCTTGGTTATGGAATTTTCGGGTATCACTTCGCCATTACGGTTTATCCAACGGGCGAGTTCCCACACCTCTGTCTTGTACATATCGCCTATTGCACCTATTCCTCCCGAAGTATCGCCGTAAAGAGTGCCGTATCCGACGGCGGCTTCGCTCTTATTGGAGGTATTCAAAAGGGCTGCTCCTATTTTGTTTGCAACAGCCATGAGAATGCAACAGCGTATGCGTGATTGCAGGTTCTCTTCCGCTAATCCGAAAGGCAATCCTGCGAATACGGGTTGCACTGCGGAAAGGATTGAAGTGAAGCTTTCTTTTATCGGAATGATGTGATATTTCATTTGAAGGTTCTCCGCACTTGCCACTGCGTCGGTTACGCTGTGCGAAGTGGAGTATTCGCTCGGCATAAGTACGCCTAAGACGTTGTCTTTTCCCAAGGCATGAACGGCAAGTACCGCAACCAATGCGGAATCTATGCCTCCGGACAAGCCTATTACGGCTTTATCGATGTTGTTCTTCGCAAAATAGTCGCGAATGCCTGTAACGGCTGCTCCGTATAGTTGTTCGGGCTTCGAGATTTGTCGTTTCGGAACGGCATGCAGGGCTTCGGATTCCATCACTTTTGTTTCAGGCTCGAATAAAGGGTATTGCTCTGCGATTTCTCCGCTTGGCAGGACAACAAGACTGCCGCCGCCGAATATATATCTGCCTTCCGCTCCGCATCTGTTCAGAAATGCAAAAGGGCAGGCAAGCGTTGCCGCCATCGTTTGCAGGTGTTGCAATATTTTTTCCTGCTTTCCTATCTCAAAGACTTCATTCGATAAACATATAATAAGGTCTGCTTTTGCCGAACTGCCGACAAAGTCTTCCAAATCGGCAAGAAAGCCGAATGCTATCGTTTTCCCCTTGTATCGTATCTGTTTAATGCCTTGTCCTTTGGCAAATCCGTTATCGAAATTTCCAAGATTGCGTTTGGTGGAAAGGGCTTTTAATTCTCCGTTTTCGACAAAGGCAAGAGCATTGTACTTTTTCCCTTCCTGTATTAAGGGCAATCCGAGAATGCAGTCCCTTTTTGCGGTACGCAATTCTTTCATCTGCTTTGCCGAACTGATGAAAACCTCATCGTATGCCGTCAATCCGTAAAGCGGTGAGCCTGATAAGGACAATTCGGGAAAGAGAAGCAAAGTATCCTTGTCCGTTTTCTCGAATGCTTCCTTTATCAAGGCTGCATTATACTCGAATTTGTTTGTCCTCGGGTTTATTTGAGAAAGTGCTATCTTCATTTGGCAAAAGATTGTGTCGAGTTTCTGTTGCAAAGATGTGTATTCATCAACTTCTTATGCTCCTATTCTTCTTCCCGTGTGAGGTATTCTTTTATTTGAGCGGCTATTTCCTCCTGCAATTCGGGATTGTCTGCCAACAGTTGTTTGACAGCTTCTCTTCCCTGACCGAGTTTGGTCTCTCCGTAGCTGAACCAAGAACCGCTTTTCTTTATTATGCCGGCATCTACTCCTATATCGACCATCTCTCCCATTTTGCTGATACCTTGACCGAACAACAAATCGAACTCTACTTGGCGAAAAGGAGGAGCGACTTTGTTCTTGACGATTTTAACTCTCACTCTGTTGCCTATGTTCGTCTCTCCGTCTTTGATGGCTTGTATTCTCCGTATATCCAAACGAATAGAGGAATAGAACTTCAAGGCGTTTCCTCCCGTTGTCGTTTCGGGAGAACCGAACATGACACCGATTTTGTCTCTCAACTGGTTGATGAAGATACAGCAACACTTGGTTTTGCTTATCGTGGCAGTCATTTTTCTCAACGCTTGGCTCATAAGACGTGCATGAAGTCCCATTTTGCTGTCGCCCATTTCCCCGTCTATTTCGCTCTTTGGCGTAAGAGCTGCAACGGAGTCTATGACTATTATATCCACTGCACCGGAACTGATAAGGTTATCTGCTATTTCAAGGGCTTGTTCGCCGTTATCGGGCTGCGAAATGTAGAGATTATCGACATCGACTCCCAATTTCTTTGCATAGTTGCTGTCGAAAGCGTGTTCGGCATCTATGAAAGCAGCCAAGCCGCCGTTCTTCTGGCTTTCCGCTATGGCGTGTATCGCCAATGTGGTCTTACCTGAGGATTCGGGACCGTAAATTTCTATTATTCTTCCCTTGGGAAATCCACCTACTCCCAAAGCGGCGTCGAGTGCAATGGAACCTGTGGAAATCGTATCCATTTCTTCCACGGCTCTATCGCCCAATTTCATTATCGAACCCTTACCGTAGTTCTTCTCTATCTTTGAAATCGCAGCTTGAAGTACTTTCAACTTTTCCGATTTCTCGGCTGCGAGGTCTTGTTCTTTTGCCATAAACTTCTCTTGTGTTTGAAATTATAGCCACAAAGGTAAGAAAAAAAATCGGCATGGAAAAAGGCAGTGTCGAACGCCTGTTTTGTTTCACGTGAGAAAGCTATCTATCTATCTGGAATGCACACGTTTGAACCGGATAAAGCCTTTCATTTTCCGAATACGGAGAAAACGTAATTCGGATTGAAAGATTGGTTACTTCAAAAGCATATTATCTATCACCGCTTTCAAATCGGGCTTGGACATCAAGCCCGAAGCAACCCTCACCCCGCCTTTTGCGGATATGAAGAAGAGAGTGGGAATACTGCTTATGCCGTATCGGGTTGCCAAATGCTTTTCGGAATCCACATCGACTTTGTAGAATTCCGCCTTATCCTTATATTCCTCTGCCAATTCTTCGATTATGGGCGATAAGACTTTACAAGGCCCGCACCAAACGGCATAGAAATCGATTATGACAGGTTTTCCTCCATTGTAAGCAAAAGAACGGGTGGATATATCATAGTTCCCGAATTTCTTGTCGAACTCTTGTTCGCTCAAATGCGGGACTTGTTCAACAGAATCATCGATTTGTCGTTTGCTTACGGTTTTTCCTCCACAGGCAACAAAGAGAATAGCAACGACAAATACCGTTGAAATTCGTTGAAACACCGTTTTGAGAGAGATTTTTCTGCTTATCGTTTTCATAAATCAAAGAAACATTTTTGCCGAACGCCGTTCCGCCGGAATGAAACGCCGAAAGAAAAAATTATTACGCCGTTTTATTTTCGTGAAACGGCGTTCTATTACAACATTCTCGGGATTTACCTTATCGGTGGTTGAAAACATTTGATAATCAATAAGAAACAATGTATTTTTACAACCATTTCTCCTGTTTGTACCAAGCAATGGTTTCTTCTACTCCTTTTTGCAAATCGTATTTCGGGTCGAAGTCCAAATCTTTCTTCAAATCCTCTATGTCGCATTCCCAATTCCTTGCGGCAAGAATGGCAAATTTATCGTTGTTCAAGGTGAATTGTTTACCTATCATGCGACCGAAAGAGTCCAAGAAAGCCGAAATCCATCTCACTATGAAGAGAGGAAACTTCAATTTCAAGGTTCGCTTGTGCAGAACCTGCTTCGTTATCGCTGCAAACTCGGAATCCAAATACATTTTACCGTCGCTGACGAAGTAGGTCTTACCCGACACCTCACTTTCAAAGGCTTTGAGACATACTTCGACCAAATCTTTGGAATAAATGAAAGTCAGATGTTGCGGAACGAAACCAAGGTATGGTTCTATGTGATTATCAATGGTTTGAAAGAAGACAAAGTAATCTGTTTCACGTGGACCATAGACTCCGGTCGGACGAAAAATGACATATTTGCCTTTGAAAGAGGAATTGATGTAGTTCTCGGCTTTCAATTTCGACTTTCCGTATGCCGTATTCGGTTTATTTTCGTCCGAAGTTTTGGCTTTGGTAAAATGAACTTCCTCTCCGGGACCATGAGCCGCAAAGGAAGAAAGATATATGAGTTTTGTCTTTTGCGGATCTATCGCATCAACAAGGTTTTTCGTCAAATCGAAATTCACCTTTTCAAAATCGTCCAAATGCTTTGCCTTGGTCAAACCTGCAAAATGGAAAATGCAATCGAAGTTTTCCTCGGATAACTGTTGTTTCAGCTTCTCCGGCGAAGAGAATGCAACATCCATGAATTTTATTCTCGAATTCTGCAAATACTTTCGGTCGGAACTTTTCCTGACACCTGCATATACATCATACGTACCGGCTTCAAGCAATCTATCCACAAGCGTGCTTCCTATAAATCCGCTTGCCCCTGTTACCAAAACTTTCTTCATCTCCCCTACTCTATCGTTTTTATGTATGCTCTTCTTCTTATGGCTATGCGACTGTCATATTTCTTCCATATATTCGCCGCCTGATTGGTCTCCAACTGCGGATCTGCAATAGCCATCTTGGAACCGAGTTTTATGTATTGTTTGTTCATCTCTGCATAATAGATGGAATGAATGCCTTTGTTTTGCCATTCAGGCTTCACTCCGTTGAGATAAAGGTCTATGTTCTCGAAATTTTTCAATGCTTTCAAGAGATGTATCCAACCGAAAGGGAAAAGTCTGCCCTTACACTTGCGGAGGGCATTGCTTAACGAAGGCATGGAAATGCCGAATGCCACAACATCATCATTCTTATCGACAACCAGACAAATCAATCTTTTGTCCAAGAACGGGAAATACTGATTGATGTAAAACTCTTTTTGTTTGTCGTTAAGCGGAACATAACCGAACAAATCGGAAAAGGCATCGTTCAACGTATTGAACAATTTCAATCCGTATCTTTCGGCAAGCTGTTTCTTGCTCAGCCCTTGAACAGTTTTCAAATCATACTTGTCTTTTATCATCTCATTTATGCGATGAACCTTTTCAGGCACAGGCTGATTTGCGGGGATTTGATATTGCACCCAATCGACTTCCTTGCGATATGAAAGCATGTCCATGTGCTTCGGATAATAGGAAGGATTATAATAACAAGCCATGGGACAATCCACATCGAAGCCCTCGACTATCATTCCTTCCTTATCCATATCGGTAAAGCCCATAGGACCGACTATTTCTTCCATACCCTTGGATTTTCCCCACTCTGCAACGGCGTCAAGCAATATTTTGCACACTGCATTGTCGTCAACGAAATCGAACCAACCGAATCGAATTCTCTTTTCTTTCCAAATGGAATTGGATTTTGTATTGATAATTCCGACTATTCTGCCTACCGCCTTGTCGCCTCTGTATGCCATGAAAATCTTGTACTCGCAAAATTCCAAAGCAGGGTTTTTTCTCTTATCGAAAGTAGTTTTCTCGTCGAGTATCAAAGGCGGCACCCACATCTTATCGTCTTTGAACAAGTCGTATGGAAATTGCAGAAAACGATGAAAGTCTTTTTTTGTGCTTATTTCTCTTATGGTCAGTTCGTTCATTGCTTTTGATTTTCTATGCTATTATACCGTGCTTGCGGAACGTCTTTGTAAGTTTATCGACAGCCTCGTCTATTTGAGCCTTTGTATGAGTTGCCATAAGAGAAAAGCGTATCAAAGTAGCATCAGGGGCGCAAGCAGGCGGTATTACAGGGTTTACAAAAATTCCTTGCTCGTAGAGTTCCTGTGTTATGATGAATGTCTTATCGTTATCTCTGATATATAGAGGAATTATCGGCGTTTCGGTAGGTCCTATCTCAAATCCGCGACTTCTGAATGCGTCAAGCGAATAGTTCGTTATCTCCCAAAGATTTTTTATTCTCTCGGGTTCTTGCTTTATAACGTCCAAAGCAGCAATCACACTTGCAGTGGCAGCAGGCGAAATGGAGGCAGAAAATATGTAAGAGCGGGAATGGTGCTTCAAAAAGTTAATCGTGTCGGCATCGGTGGCTATAAATCCGCCTATCGTGGCCAATGACTTGCTGAATGTACCCATTATCAAATCCACTCTGTCGGTTAAACCGAAGTGATTGCAGATTCCGCGTCCTCCTTCGCCGAATACGCCCAAGCTGTGAGCCTCATCGACATATACGGAAGCGTTATATTTCTCTGCCAACTCCACTATGACAGGCAGTTTCGCCACATCACCCTCCATGGAGAACACTCCGTCCATCACAATCAGTTTAATGCTTTCGTAAGGTATCTTCTTCAACACAGCTTCCAAAGATTCCATGTCGTTATGCTTGTATTTCATATACGTGGCAAAGGAAAGACGGCGACCTTCCACTATCGAAGCATGATTGAGTTCGTCTCCTATTATGTAGTCTCCCCTACCCACTATGGTAGGTATCACTCCTATGTTGGTATGAAAGCCTGTGGAATAAACTATCGCCTTTTCTTTACCCACGAAATCGGCGAGTTTTTCTTCCAATTCTATATGAATATCCAATGTTCCGTTGAGAAAAGGAGAACCGGCACAGCCTGTACCGTATTTTCTTATCGCTTCAATGCTTGCTTCTTTGATTTTAGGGTGATTAGTCAGTCCGAGATAACTGTTGGAACCAAACATCAAAACCCTCTTTCCCCGCATTATCACTTCCGTGTCCTGTTCACTTTCTATTGCTCTGAAATAAGGATAAACCCCTAAGGCTTTTACTCTTTGCGGTTCCTGATAACGAGCCAATTTAGAACGTAATTGCTTCATATATCTGTTATTATTGTTTATTATTTACTCTTTTCCATTTCCGTTTTCACACTCTCCAACAATCGACTGCAACCTATACGGAAACGACTGCTTGTTTTCAAATCATTACTTATGAAATAGTCGAACAGATTTCCGTACATCAAGGCATCTTCACAGCTCCTTATTCCTCCTGCTACCTTTAAGCCTTTGAGAATACCGTGTTTGCGATAATATTCTCTCAAAGTCAACAGCATGACACACACGGAATATTTATCTGCCCCTCTGTTTATTTTTCCCGTTGAGGTCTTGATGAAATCGGCTCCGTTTTCTAATGCAAGAAGTGAGGCTTTCCTTATTTTCGACAAGGAATTCAATTCACCGACTTCCAATATCACTTTCAATGAAACGGGCTTTCTATACGTTGAAATCAAGTTCTTTATACTTGAAATCTCGTTTGCCGCCTCTTCTTCCCTACCCGACAGAAATAAACCTCTGTTAATACAAATGTCTATCTCGTCTGCACCATTTTCCAAAGCATATCCGACTTCCTCTTTCTTGATTTCCAAAGGCATTTGTGCATGAGGAAAACCGCCGCACACTACAACGGATTTCACATCCGCCGATTTCTTATGGCTGTTCAGGTAAGGCAAAAAATTGACAAAGCTGCAAATTCCTGCAACCTTGTAATTTACGCCTTTATATTCAAATTCCGATTTTTCGATAAGCTTACTTATCGTTCCCTCATTGTCTGTTGATTCCAAGGAGGTTAAATCCATATGCCCAATCAAAGACGATATATCATCAAACGAGGCATCCGATTTTTTGATAAGGCAATACAAAGCATCCGTAACACCGATGAATTCCCCTACCCTGTCGTTTGAAATCAAATCAAACAACAAATCTTCATTTGCAATCTCATCCAAGTTCATCGTCTTCACTTCATATCCTCCTCTTTTACTTTCATAACATTGAAAGATTCCTTTGCAAAATCAGGCAATCGTCTTGTTTTCAATGCAGAACCCGGAAGAACCATTCTCATTCTTTGTTTCTTGCTCCAAGAACTCTTATTCATGTTCTTACGACTTAAAAACAAGTTCTTCAGCTTTGAAACCATCAAACTATCTCCCCAATCCATGATTTTCTTCTCAAAAAAGAATTTACGGTTTTCAATCATCAAATCGCTCAAAGGGATATTCATCGGGCAAATTCTGCTGCAATTACCGCATAAAACGGAATTGAAACTCAAATGTTTGTAGCTATCGTAATTTTCAAGGAAAGGTAGAACGACGTTTGCAAAAGGTCCGCTGAACACATTGTTGTAAGGCTTATCCCCTATTACGGAATAAACCGGGCAAACCCTTTTACAAGCCCCGCAATCTATGCACAACAGTGCCTTTCTTTGCTCTTTCATGGCCAAAAGGTTCGTTCTGCCGTTATCAATCAAAAATACATGAACCTCGGTGTCCGATGTATTATAATTAGGCGTAAACACAGATGAAAGAAACGGGTAATCGACCTTATCCCTGTATATGGACAATATGTATGAAAACAATTCCAAATCAGCGATATTGCATATAAACTTATTGATTGGAAGAATGAATATCTTCAATTTGGAACACATGACAAGTTCCATGTCATACGCCGAATCGAATACCGAAAACAAACTCCCTGTATTCACAACGCCCAAAGCAGGTTCGAATATCGAACAAGCATTATCCGTTGCCAAAGTGGAAATTCCCTCTTCCTTCAATGACGAATCAAGTCCCAATTCACTGTTGAAACTTGAAGAAAAGGTATTTACAGCCTTTATCTTTTTTGAACGCAACAATGAAAAAAGACTGTCCAAGAAATCATCATACGCAACGCACCAATGTACAATTCCTTTGTTATCAGTGAATTTTCTCTCAAAAATCAAAAGATTTTCATCTATCTTGTCGAGAAATCTTTCCCTGAGTTCCGAAGCTTTTGCGTTCACCTGCTTCGGATTAGCGAACACACTGTGAGCCAAGTCCGAGGTTTCATCAAACGATAAACCCATATCACCGGAACCAGCACACTCTCTGCATTCCGACAAAAAACTCTTGTACTCTTTAGTGTTCATGCAATCATTTATTGTCTTTTATTGCTATTTTATCTATTCGTCTCTGATGTCTTCCACCCTCAAAAACAGCATTATAATAAGCATAAAATATATCCAAAGCCTTTTCCTTGGAAATAAACCTTGCAGGCAATGCAATTATATTGGCATTATTATGCTGTTTTGCAAGTTCTGCAATTTCCGTTTCCCAACAAACGGCACATCTAACACAAGGATACTTATTTGCAACCATGGAAACACCGTTGGCAGTACCGCAAATAATAATTCCGAACTTGAATTCACCCTCATTCACTGCACTTGCCAATGGATGAATCATATCCGGATAATCCACACTTTCAGAAGAATAAGTTCCCATGTCCTTTATATTGAAACCTTTCTCTGAAAGTTCCTTCTTCAAGAACTCTTTCAACTCAAAACCTGCATGATCACAGGCAATGGGAATGATATCGGATGTAATATTCATAACACATAAAACTTTGTTTTCCACAATATACAACCCGCCATCTCCATCCGAAGGACGAAAAAACGGATAGCAAAGGTAACAATTATTTTTCAGCTGAACGCTTTCTTAAACGCAAAATATTCACCCACTGATTGTTTATCTCAGAATGAGAACACACTCCTCTCCCACCCCGTTTCGCAAATAACCAAACGCCATTTCGCCTGAATCGGAACGCCGAAAGAATTTCGTGAAACGCCGTTTCAATTTTTTCTTTCGCCGTTTCATCGACAATAAAACCAAGTATCTATTTTCCGATTACAAACTATTGATTTTCCGATTGCAATTTCAAAACCAAAATCGTTGCAATCTGATTATTCCGTAACTTTGTCCCCGCAAACAAAGCTACAATGAAAAAAAGCGAAACCGAAATTCCATGCATCAAAAGTTCGGATTGTTCATATCTCACCGAAAAACATGTCGATAAATACGGTAGAAATTGTGAATAAATTTCTTCTGTTGAAAACAAAGCAGTTTGCCAACAACAGACAAACAGCTTTTACACAATTTCCATCGGTACAAAATCCGTCTTTATCTTTTCAACAAAAAGCACCAATGGAGATTTTGTTTGTAATAAGCATAAATTCTTGATATGTAAACGGTTGAATTGTGAGTAATTGTCATTGTTTTGTTGATAAAAAGTAGTAATTTTGCAGTCTGAAAATGCCTGTATGATTCGTTTTCAACAGAATCAACAGACATATAACAATAACAGAATACTTAAAAAGAAATATATTGTTATGATTAACCGTGAACTTGCAGAGAAAATCTCGGCATTGAAAAGAGAAAAGAATGCAGTGATACTTGCTCACTACTATCAAATCCCTGAAATACAGGATATAGCCGATTACGTAGGGGACAGTCTTAATTTGGCTCAAAAAGCGAAAGAAACAGATGCAGACATCATTTTGTTCTGCGGAGTACATTTCATGGGCGAAACAGCAAAAATTCTCAATCCGGAAAAGAAAGTGATAATCCCTGACATGAATGCAGGATGTTCATTGGCTGATTCGTGTAAGTATAATGATTTCAAAGCATTTAAGGAACGCTATCCTGAACATACGGTTATATCATATATAAATTGTTCTGCGGAAATCAAGACATTGTCTGACATAATTTGTACTTCAGGAAATGCAGTGAAAATAGTCGAATCCCTACCGAAGAAGCAAAAAATAATATTTGCACCGGACAAAAACCTCGGAGGATACATCAATAGAATAACAGGAAGAAATATGGTGCTTTGGCATGGAAGTTGCGAGGTGCATGAGTTGCTCACTTCCGAATATGTTTTGAAAATGAAAGCCAAAAACCCTGATGCAATCTTGGTTGCACATCCGGAATGCAATGATGCGGTTTTGAAACTTGCAGACTTTGTCGGATCTACTCAGGCAATGATAAAGTATATCAACAATTCGGAACATAAGCGCTTCCTTGTGGCAACCGAATCTGGTATTACACATAAACTTCAACAAGAAAACCCTGACAAAGAGTTCATAGTGGTAACTCAAAACGAGAGTTGTGCTTGCAATGATTGCAGACACATGAAACTTAACACCATGGAAAAGGTTTTGAACTCGCTTGAAAATGAGTGTTATGAAATAACATTGTCGCAAGACTTGATTTCGCAAGCGGCAAAACCGATAAACAAGATGTTGGATATATCGAAGCAGCTCGGAATTCTGAAATAGGGTAGAAGGGAAGAGTATATCAAATTAACAAATCCATGCTTTCAAATTATTGTTGCAGAGTTTGTTATATTTGAATTTCTCTTATATTTCTCCATCTTTTAACTTTATATCTCGCGAAAAACGGGACAGTGTGATGAAGAGGTCGTTTTTTTCGAGATATAAGGCTTGAAAAATTTTCTTGTGAAGAGGTCTTGTTTCAAATATTCGATATTCTTTATCGTGTTTTTGGTTTGCTGCAATCAATTGATGGCACAAAACAAGAAAATGATAATTCGGAGTATGAGTTGTAAGAATAGGGTGTGGGCAATTAGGAATGTGTCATCATTAAAGAAAGCTCTTGTCATATCAAAGGAGGTTTTGAATACCATGGATAGTCTTTATAGAGAGAATTTATTTGAGACAAATTCGGAGGGTAGCCGTTTGGACGCATTCAGACATATATACTGGATGTACAGTCTTGCATCTGAAATAGGGATTGAGAAATCCAGAAGAATAGGATTGATATATGAGGGTTACAATCAGTATGTTTTTTCTGTTCGTTCTTGCTCCGGTTACGATCTTGCAGGCAGATTGATGGACGAATATAACAATGAATTGGGTTTATATTTGTTTTCAAAGATTGGAGTGAGGGAGAAAGAAAAGGTTTTTGAAGAGATAATGAATTTGATTTCAAGAGGATGTGCAAGAATAGTGGCAAAGGATAAATTGCAAAGGAGTTTGGATGTGAATAATAATGTGATTCCGGAGAGTGAATGGAAATCACAGTGGAATAACAATAGGTGTTTAATCAAATCAAATAAGGTGATATGCGAGTAGTATGCTTGATTTTTTCATTGATTGCGTGTTTCGTATCGTTTTCTCAGTCGTATAATTACGCTGTTTTTTGTAAGGATACTTTGACAAGCCGATATATGGCGGGGAGGGCTTACATTGACGATGGCGATAAAAAGGCAGCGAATTTCATAAGGAACGAATTGAAAAATAATGGCTTGAATTTGCCGGGTGATGATGGTTTTCAATCTGTCGATATAAGTGTGAATAATATTCTTGATGCGAAGTTGAAAATCGGAAACCCTGCAAAAGAGTTGAGAGTAGGGGAGGAGTTTCTTGTTTTCGGTTCTTCGCCTGCTTGTAATATGGAATTGAGAAATGTAAAGCCATTGTTTTTCAATGTAAAACTGGAGTTGGAAAAGGTCAAAGCATCAAAATTGAATAATAAAGTATTGGTTTTCAATATAGAGACTTTGTCTTATAGGGATATTGTTTTGTTTTTGAAGGGTTTGGTAAAAGATGGAGTAAAACCGGAGTTGGTTGTAATTCAAGGATATGACAAAATACAGTATTCCATCGGTACTTCAGTCTTGCCTTTTGCTGTTTTGCAGTTGAAAGCCAAGCCTATATCGAAAAAAATAGCTTATTTATCTCTTCAGATAGAGAATAAATATGAGCCTTGTTATCATTCGCAGAATGTATGGGCTATTGTTGAGGGAACAAAGTATAAGGATAGTTGTTTTGTTTTTGTATCCCATTACGATCATCTCGGAAAGGTTGGAGAAGTTTACTTTCCGGGTGCAAACGATAATGCAAGCGGTGTAAGTGTTCTTTTGGATATGGCAACGTATTATGCAAAGAATCCTGCGGAGTATTCGATAGTATTTTTGTTTGTAACAGGGGAGGAAATAGGACTTGTCGGTTCTACTGCTGCAGCGGAAAATCCTTTGATTGATTTGTCAAAGGTGAAGTTCTTGTTTAATTTGGATATGGCAGGTACTGGTTCGACGGGTTTGGCTGTAATAAACGGACAAAAGGAATTGGAAGCCGGTAAACTTTTGCAGGCTATCAATGAAGAGAATCATTGGTTTGCCAAAGTGGTGTTAGGAGAAGAGAGTTGCAACAGCGATCACTGTCCTTTTGTTCAAAAAGGTGTTCCTGCCCATTTCTTGTTTACTTACGGTTGCGAGTATAATGAGTATCATACAGTGTATGATGATGGCAAGGATTTGCATTTTACCAAACACATAGACTTGTGTAATCTTCTAAAAGAGTTCATCAGAAGGTATTAGATGATGTTCTCTCAAAATGTTTCACGTGGCAACAAAGCCTGAATGATCTTTCAATATTTTGAATCTTAGCTTTTTAATCGTGTGAGCAGGCTTTGCGAAATGTAATGCTTGATAAGCGTTTCACGAAACGCCGAAAGAAAAAATTCAAACGCCGTTTCGTGAAATTTTTCCGCCGTTTCAGTATAGTCGAAGCTGCGTTTTATTTTGATGAAGCAATGGAAGAATTTTGTGGAATAATGTATGGAAGAAGAGTTTTCGAGCAAGTGCTTTTTTGTACCTTTGCATGATTGATAAATAACGAAGATATATGAAGATTAGTTTTGCACCGCCATATATAGATGATGATGTAATAGATTCGGTTAACGAATCCTTGAAAAGCGGTTGGATTACCACCGGTCCCAAAGTAAAGGCTTTGGAAGAGGAATTGCAAACGAGATTGGGTATAGAGAGTGTGGTATGTGTCAATTCATGGACAAGCGGGGCTGTTTTGGCATTAAAGTGGTTGGGATTGAAGGAAGGTGATGAGGTTATAGTTCCGACATACACTTATTGTGCAACGGCAATGGCTGTAATGGACGCAGGTGCAAGGCCTGTTATGGTCGATATAAATGATGATTTGACCATCGATGTGGAACGGCTGAGAGAGGCGATTACCCCGCAAACAAAGGCAATAATACCGGTGGATTTGGGTGGGCTTCCTTGCGAATATGATAAGATTTGCGAGATTGTGAATGATGAAGAGGTGAAGTCTATGTTTGTTGCCGAATCAGAGGTTCAACGAAAGTTGGGAAGAATATTGGTTTTATCGGATTCCGCCCATTCGATAGGGGCAAAGTTGAATGGAAAGGACGTATGCAGATATGCGGATATAACGGTAATGTCTTTTCATGCCGTGAAGAACATCACTTCTGCCGAAGGGGGTGCAATTTGTTTCAATTTGCCGGAAACTTTTGATGCAAATGAAATCAAGAAGTGGTTCAAAATGATGACGCTTAACGGGCAAACGAAAGACGCTTTCACGAAGACTAAGGCGGGAGCTTGGAAATACGATATTATCGCTCACGGAATGAAAATCAATATGCCTGATGTGAATGCCGCAATAGCTTTGGCTCAGTTGCGAAAGTACGATTACCTTCTTGAAGAGAGAAAACGGGTTTATAATCTTTATCGCAAGTTGCTCGGAGAATATCATTGGGCAATTCTTCCGCCCAAGGATAGTTTTTATATGCAATCATCGTATCATTTGTTTCCTCTAAGAATAAATCCGATAACCGAGAATATAAGGGATAAACTTATTCAGAGATTGGCAGAAAGGGAAATAGCCACCAATGTGCATTATATTCCGATGCCTTGCTTGACATTATTCAAGCAAATGGGGTACAAAATAGAAGATTATCCCAAGAGTTGGGATACTTACACAAGAGAAATAAGTCTTCCTATATATCCGCAACTCAGCAATGCGGAGGTGGAGTATATAGTCCGCAATCTTGTAGAATTGTACTATGAATTGACTACTAATATCTTGTGTTTTCTTAACAGCATATATAGTTCTTGATTTCGTGGAATTGTACTACGAATTGACTGATATAAGAATACGATTCTTTGTTTCAAAGATTAGATTTTGTTTTTCATGAAAAGATTGTTTGATATTGTTTGTTCATTCTTCGGCTTGGTGATTTTATCGCCATTATTCGTCTTTTTGTCTTTTTGGGTGGGACTTTCGAGTAGGGGAGGAGTGTTCTACAAACAACGGAGAGTAGGATTGAATGGTCGGGACTTCACTTTATATAAATTTCGTTCCATGGCAGTTGGTTCAGATAAGAAAGGACTGCTTACAGTGGGTGGAAAAGACAGCCGTGTAACCAAAGCGGGTTATTTCATTCGCAAATACAAATTGGATGAACTGCCACAATTATTCAATGTTCTGAAAGGAGATATGAGCTTTGTGGGACCGAGACCGGAGGTAAGAAAGTATGTCGATATGTATTCCGAGGAGCAAAAGAGAGTTCTTTCGGTGAGACCTGGCATAACGGATATTGCTTCCATGAAATACAGAAATGAAAATGATATTCTGGCGAAAGCGGAAAATCCGGAGCAGTACTACATAGATGTTATAATGCCTGACAAACTTGCACTCAATTTAGAGTATATCGACACAAGAAATTTTTTCAGGGATATAAAGTTGATTTTCCGTACAATAGCCGGAAAGGACGATGAATAACCGGAAAAAAGAAATAGAGTATTCCATGAAAATGGGCATAAAGTTTCGTTGTATATAGCAGAAGGAATAATCAAGAACGCTAAAAGTCAAGTAAAATGATGAATGCAGAAAACAACAAATTGAAAGTATATTCGGCATCGGCAGGAAGCGGGAAAACGTTCAGTTTAACGGTGGAATATGTAAGTAAATTGCTGAAAAATCCAAAGGCTTATGGTTCAATACTTGCTGTAACTTTCACCAATAAAGCCACAGCCGAGATGAAAAGCAGGATTTTGTCTGTTTTGTGGAATATAGTGTATGAACCGACAAAAGCACAAAGCGAGATAGATGCAATAAAAGGTACGAAGAATGCCGAACTCTCGGACACGGAGGCAGAGAATGCAAAACAGGCTTTGTCGTATATACTTCATGATTATGACCATTTCAGGATAGAAACCATAGACAGCTTTTTCCAAAGAGTGTTGAGAAACATGGCAAAGGAGATAGGGGTCGGAAGTAGTTTTGAAATTCTTTTGAATGATGAGGATTATGTGGAGGAGGCAGTGAAGGAATTGAAAGAGGATAGCGAAAATGATGAATGGTTGAAGCAATGTTTGGAGAGTTTGATAAAGGAAAGGCAGACAGAGGGCAAAAAGTGGAATTACGAGAAGGACATGACGGAGTTCTCAAAAGAACTCAACAAAGCGATTGTCTCTGACGTGGTGGGAAAAATCGGAATTGAGGATTTGAAAGTGATTTTGTCGCAAGCCGATGAGGCAATGCGTGAGGTCAGGGAGTTTGAAAAGCAAATCAGAACCTTTATTCGGACTTTGGAAGAAATATGCAATGAAAATGGTTTGAATGCTTCGAGCTATGTTTATGCTGCTGTAAGCGGTGGTAAATTCTCGATTACTAATGCAGAAAAGAAGTGCAGAATTTTCAAGAATAAAGCAGGGAAAGAAGAGTTGTTGAGCGGTCTTTATGAGAAATTGAATCATTACTATGAGAGGTACTATGTCAAATGCAAGAAATCTTATCTGCTGTATAATTCGATTTACAAACTATGTCTTTTGGTCTTTATAGCGAACAGAAAGCAAGACTTGTTGAAAGAGGATAACGGTTTTTTGTTGAGAGATACTCAAAAACTGCTTAATGCAATGGTTACAAGCGAAGATGTAGTTCCTTTCATATATGAGAAGATAGGTTCCCGCATAAGGAATATCATGATAGACGAGTTCCAAGATACATCTTCGCAAGCATGGTACAATTTCATGTTTTTATTGAAAGAATGCCTTGCAAGCGGTGGTTCCTGTGCTGTTTTCGGAGATGTGAAACAGTCCATTTATCGTTGGAATGAAGGAGATTGGCGGATATTGAAGGATTTGTATGACGGGAATGCCAAAAAGAAATATTCAATATCAACAACTGGTAAATCTTTGTCGGATAATTACAGGACGGATGCAGAGATAGTGAACTTCAACAATGATTTGTTTTCGCAGGCTTTCAAGAGACTTGGCATCGATATTGATAATCAAACTCCGAAGCGAAATATCGGGAAAGGAGAATTGAGATTTCGCTTTACCAATATAAAGAAAGAGACTTCTGAGCGAGAGGGAGAAAAATCGAATTTAAAGAATTCCGACTTGGAGATGGAAGCAACAAGAGCGGAAATCGACTATTATCTTGACAACGGTTACGAGTTGGATGATATGGTTATTCTGTTCCGTCATAAGTCGAAGCTGCAAATGTTTGCCGAATATTTGAAAGAGTGTGATAATGCCGGTTTGCATGATCATAAATACAATCCTTGCTCCAATGAAGCTTTCCTTTTGAAAACGAGCGAGGAGATCAAGAAAATCATATTCATATTACGTTTCATTGCAGATAAGAAAGATACCATTGCCAAGTACTGGTTGGAAAAGATAGCGGGAATCGGAGAATTGGATAAACTGAATGAATATAAGACTGAAACGGTTTCATTGATAGATTTGGTTTTGAGGATAATCAAGGACTTTAACGTAAATTCACAAGATGTATTCGTGCTTGCTTTTTGTGATAAACTTGCGAAATATTGTTCAGGAAGAAGTAATGGATTAGATGATTTCATTCGGCATTGGAATGATACAATGAGCCAAGAAACTGTCATAATCAGCAAAGAGAAGAATTCCTTGGAGTTGCAAACCATTCACAAATCGAAAGGTTTGGAATACGATGTGGTCATAATCCCGTTTTGCGATTGGTTTTTTGTCGATAATGGGTATGATGTTTGGTTTGAAACTCCTGAAAAGGGTTCTACGGTCGGTATTTTCCCTTCAAGATTGAAGCCTTTGCATGAAGTCGATGACAAATATGAGCAAATGGTTGAACAGGAGGAGTATTTGCAGAGGGTGGATAATCTGAATCTCCTTTATGTTGCCTTTACCCGTCCGAAACATTGTCTGTCCGTTGTATGTAAAGAACCGACAGTGAATGAAAATTCCAAAAACGGATTTCCTCAAAGCATGAACAAACTACTATATAATTATTTGCAGACAGGAGACATCGAGAAAGTTCCGGACAAACAAGCAGATGATTTGTTTATGATGGTTACGAGAGGTACGCATACGCAGAAAAAGAAAGAGGAAAAGGCGGAAGAGCAAACAAAGAATCCTTTTTTGACATCTTTTGACCTCGTTGATTTGGATGCGAATTGCGGATTTGATTTCTCGAATGTAAGTTATGCTTTGTCCAAATCGGCTTTCGATTACTTCGAGACCGTCGATGAGGAAACCATGAATGATAAAGCACAATGGGGAACACTTGTCCATTCGGTACTTTCGCATATAGCAACCGAGCAAGACTTGCAAAAAGCTCTGTCATTTTCCGATATTGAAAAAGCAGATGAGGTTGAAAGGGTAATAAGGTGTATGTTTAAGTTCGTGGAATCGAGGCATTGGTTCGATGGAACGTACAAAGTGATTATGGAACAATCGATAGTCGATAATTCGTATGAAGAAAAACAGAGAGTGAAACGTCCCGACAGAATAATGATTGGGGGAAACGGAATTACGGTTGTGGATTATAAGTTCATGCAGAACGTAGAGGACACATCAAGATACGAGGATCAAATCAGAGAATACGGACACAGGCTTATGAAGATGGGTTACGAATATATTAACTTGTATTTGTGGGCAGTGCAATCGCAAACGGTGCAGGCGGAAGAACATTCCGAAACGTTGAAGCAAAAATTAGTCGAAGTCAAATTATAACAGAAATGGAACCAATGATTGCAAGTAATACCGAAAAGAAATCTTTTCTCCGCAAAGTTGCGGAAGATGTACGATTGATAAGCAATGTAGATATACCGGATTTGCGTTTGATTTTTACAAATAGGAGAGCCATCAAGTATTTCGTAAAAGAGTACGAGGCATTGTGCGAGGAAGTTTGTTGGTTGCCCCGATGTGAAACGATAGATGACTTCGTAAGAAATTGTTCTCCGTATAAAAAAGCAGAGGAACTGAGTTTGATATATGTGCTTTATCTATGCTATCAAAAGATTTACTATTCCCATAATCCGCTTCCTGAAGGTGCGGAGGTAGAAAGTTTCGAGAGTTTTTACTTTTGGGGTAAAACAATACTGTCTGACTTTGACGATGTGGATAAAAACCTTGCCGATGCGGAGAAACTCTATACTACTTTGAGCGAAGAAAAGGAGATAGAAGAAATGTTTGATTTCCTTGATACTCAACAAAAGACTATTCTTTTGCAGTACTTTGAGGATTTCAAGAAGCTTTATTCCACAGACAGCGATTTGAAGAATAACTTCGTAAAGATATGGAACTGCTTGTTCGAGATATATTCCGATTACAGGAAAACGCTTGCCGAGAAATCCATTGCGTACGGTGGAATGATGTATCGTGATGTGTTGGAAAGGCTTTTAAGAAATGAAATAAGTTTTGAGGGAAAGACTTTTGCCTTTGTAGGTTTTAATGTGCTTAATCGCAGCGAGAAAGAAATATTCAAGGCGATACGGAATACCAATACGGTGTATTTTTACTGGGATTACGATACCTACTATACTGGAAATAAGGACAATGAGGCAGGATTGTTCATGCGGCAAAACATAAAGGAGTTTCCTTGCAAGGAAAGTTTTGCAGAAAATGATTTCTCGCAAATAGAAAAGACCGATTGCAAGTTCAATATCATTTCGACCACATACGAAAGTTCGCAAACTCTTTATATACGGCAATGGATTGAGAATTTGGAGAGAGTGTATGGAGATACTTTGAAGCAAAATCAAATAGCAATAATTCTTCATAACGAGAACCTGTTACCGTTCGTTCTCAAAGCACTGCCGGATAATATAAACAATGAAGCGACCAAAGTGAACATAACCATGGGTTACCCTTTCAAGTTCAGCAATCTCTATAATGATATAGCGGAGTTTTTGAACGCAGAATCGGAAAAGGAGGGTAATTGCATGCAACAGCTTGACAGTTTGGCGGATTTCTTGAAAAGAAAGGGGAAAGAGCCTGATTGTGATAACGAAATCAAGGAAGCAGCTTTCAGGAGCATAAATCTTTTGCAGGATTTCAAGCATACGCTTGTATTCATAGGCAATGAACTACCCAAGAATTTTGTTCGGAAAACTCTTTTGAGGTTATTGCAAAAGCAAAGTATGCCTTTCGAGTCCGATGCTACCGATGGAATTCAGATTATGGGACTTTTGGAAAGTAGAAATTTGGATTTCAAACATATTCTCATGCTTTCAACCACCAATGGAAATATTCCGTCGGCAGATAATGTAGTAACGTTCATACCTCACAGCCTTAGAAAAATTTTCAATCTGACGACAAGTGAGAGAAAGGTGGCTGTGATTGCTTATTATTTTTATCGCTTACTGCAAAATGCCGAAACAATGGATTTTGTCTATAATATGGTCTCTATGAATAAAGACAGGGAAGAGATGAGTTGCTTTTTGCAACAGTTGAGAGTTGAACTTGGAAAACCTATACGGCTGAAGACATTGAACTTTACGCAAGGCAAGGAAATATTGAAGATAGACCTGCCATCTAAACGTCAAGAGACAATAGAGGAAATAATAAATACCAAGTCGAATGTTGATGATAAGTCTTCTTATCTTTCTCCTTCATATCTGACGACCTATATCGATTGTCCGTTGGAGTTTTACTATCAAAATATATGCAGACTTAAAGTACTTGAACAGGAAGAGGACAAGATACCTCTTGTTTTCGGTACACTCTTTCATAACTCTGCTCAACTCTTGGAAGAAAGCAAACATGACAAAACGCCGCAGGTGTGCGTGATGGAGGCTTTCGATGCCATGGGAGAAGAGAAAGGTCTCTTGAAAGAAGTGCATAAGAGTATGATAACATCATATCTTCAAGACCTGTCAGAGTACGATAAAAAGAATACGGACAGACAATTTCATGCAGCGGAGAAAGAGGTCTCGAAGGAGATAAATATAAACGGCAGAACATTGAGATTGGGCGGACGAATCGACAGAATAGATATTTCAGATGGCGAAATGGTGCTTTGCGATTACAAAACAGGGGGTAGCGATGAAGATTACAAGGGCGTTGAGAGCCTTTTTCAATCAGGTAGGTATGCAAGAGCCAAATATCTCTTCCAAATAATGTTCTATGCTTGGCTGTTGTGGAGAGGTAAAACCATAAAAGTAGAGATAATATACGTTCACAAATTAAAGTACAACCAATACAATTCCAAATCTTACCTTTACGATTCGGAACTTCACGAGAAGTTTGATCGAATGATGAGAGAGAAATTGGAAGAATTTCTTTCCGTTCGGGAGGCTTCCGTATGGGAAACGGCGGAAAGCGATGAGGATTGCAAATATTGCAATTATAAGGACTTGTGTCCGAGAAAACAAAAAATGAACAGCGATGATACAATTTGATAGCTTTACATTGGATAACGGATTGACCGTGATAGCCAATCAAGACGATAAAACACCTCTTGTCGCAGTTAATTTGCTTTACAGGGTCGGAGCAAAAAATGAAAACCCGAAAGCAACGGGTTTTGCTCATTTGTTTGAACATCTGATGTTTTCGGGCAGTAAAAACTTTCAAAGCTACGATGAGGCAATTCAGATGATGGGAGGGGAGAGCAATGCTTTTACAAACAACGATTTTACGAACTATTATCTGACTCTTCCGGCGGATTTTCTTCCACACGCCTTGGATTTGGAAGCCGACAGAATGCAGAATTTGAATATAAACGCCCAAAGCCTCGAAGTGCAACGCAATGTTGTCATTGAAGAATTCAAACAACGATACATCAATCAACCATACGGGGATTTGTGGGCAGAGATAAGGCGATTGGCATACAAGGTTCACCCTTATAAATGGCAGACTATAGGCAGCGATATTTCGCATATAGAAAACGCTTCCTTGGAGCAGGTCAGAAGTTTCTATGATAATTTCTATCAACCCTCCAATGCAATTCTTTCTATTTCGGGAAATGTGTCTTTGAGCAGTGTAAAAGAAGAAGTCGAAAGGGCTTTCGGTAAGATGGAATACAAGCGAACCATATTCCCTGCTTATTCCATGGAACCGCAACAAAAGGATAATCGCCGAATAAAGGTTTTCCGAGATGTCCCTTCCAACGTTATCTGCATAATCTTCCCCATGAGTCGTCGCAAAGACAGACAATATTTTGTCCAAGACCTTTTGAGCGATGTGCTTTCAAACGGGAAGAGCAGCCGAATGTATCAAGGTCTTGTCGTAGAACAGAAATTGTTTACCGAAATTAATGCTTTCATAAGCGGAGACGATGATGCAGGCTTGTTTATCGTCATGGGAAAATATTGCGACGGCATATCATTGGAACAAGGCGAAGAAGCGATATGGCATGAGTTGAAATCCGTATGCGAGAACCCTGTTTCCGAACAGGAACTCCGTAAGATGAAGAACAAGAACGAGGCTTCCGCAACCTTTTCCAACATGAAAATTCTCGATAAAGCCATGAACCTTGCGTACTATGCCCATTTGGGCGAACCGGATCGGATAAATAAAGAAAGAGAGTTTTACAATAGCGTAACTATTCGTGATTTGCAACAAGCCGCAGAACAAATGTTCCATCTCGATTGTCATTCCGTATTATACTATTTGAAGAATGAAAGAGATGAAATCGAGTAATGCCGGAAACCTTTTACCGATGTTGTCGGTAACCGTGTTGTTTTTTATGTGGGGATTCATAACCTCATTGAATGATATTCTTATTCCATATCTCAAAGGAGTATATTCCCTCACCCATTTTGAAGCGAACATAGTTCAGTTCGCTTTCTTTATAGCCTATTTTGTGGGTTCGTCGGTCTTTTATCTGCTTTCCAAGAAAGGACTCGATACAATATCTCTTTATGGTTACAAATCCACTTTGGTCATAGGCTTGCTTGTAGCATGTTTTGCGTGCAGTCTTTTTGCTCTATCGGCTTATTTTGAAATGGGTTTTGCATTCTTCCTTATTGCTTTGTTCTCTCTCGGCTTGGGACTTACTTTCCTGCAAATTGCTGCCAATCCCTTTGTCGCTCTGATAGGCAATTCTGATACTGCATCTTCGCGTCTGAACCTCTCGCAGGCTTTCAACTCTCTCGGAACCACATTCGGCCCTGCCGTGGGAGGGTATTTGATATTCTCTATCTTCGCAGATAAAACCGAAGATTCTGTTTCAAGTGTCATAATGCCTTACTTCGTTTTATCTCTTTTGCTTTTGTCCCTTGCCGTCTTTATAGGCTTTTCCAAAATCCATATTTCGGAAGAACAAACCACCAAGCATCAATACAAAAAGTCTATCTTCTCTTATCCTTACGTGCTTTTTGGAGCATTGGGTATCTTTTTCTACGTCGGAGCAGAGGTTTCCGTCGGCAGCAATACCATTTCCTATTTGAAAGAGACCATGAACATACAGGAAAGCACTGCTTCCGCATACCTGTCCTATTATTGGGGAGGGGCAATGATAGGTCGCTTTCTCGGAGCCGTCAGTCTGAGCAAAGCAAAAGGCATGAAGAAAATACTCCTCATGCTTTTGTTCGCCTGCATTGGCTTTATATTGATTTTCACTACCAATTACAAACTACATAATTTGGATTTCACACATACGTCAAACTTTCTATGTTTTATGCTCCTTAATCTTATAGGATTTTATTTCGGCAAGGGCATACCCTCAAGGCTATTGGCGGTTTTCGCCTGTGCAAATATCGTTTTGCTCTCACTTTCCATGATGACCGCAGGCAGTATTGCACTATGGTCATTGCTATCCATAGGATTGTTCAACTCCATTATGTGGTCGAACGTTTTCACCTTGGCAATAGACGGCTTGAAAGACAGAACGGCGGAAGCCTCTTCCATTCTTATAATGATGATTCTCGGCGGAGCGATACTGCCTCCTTTGCAGGGAATGCTTGCAGACAATATCGGAATAAAGTACTCTTTTTTCGTTCCGATGATTTCATACGCCTATCTTCTGATTTACGGGCTTAAAACCTACAAAAAACAGCGATAAACGATGCATTATCGTTGCCACGCTTGATGTACTGATGATGTTGTCCTATTTTAGCTTGGCTTTAAGTCTGTCTTTGTAGAGTTCCTCTATCGTTTGATGTAGTAATGGGTGGACAAATCGGGGCATTATTTCATTCAGCGGTTGCAACACGAAATCTCTTTTTTCTATAAGCGGGTGAGGAACTTGCAACAGCGGTGTATCGATGATTCGATTTTCGCAGAATAAAATGTCGATATCCATTGTCCGTGAACTGTATCCGGCAGTATCGGTAGCTCTCTGCCTGCCGAGCTTTCTTTCTACCTCATTGCATATTGTCAATGCCTGATGAGGTGTCTTATCCGTTTGAAATATTGCTGCCGAGTTGAGAAATAGGTTTTCGCATTCAAAACCCCATGGTTCGGTTTCGATAAGAGAGGAACTCGCAATCATCTTACCCAATTCCTTTTCCAGCATTTCCAATGCTTGTTCGATGTTTTTACGGCGGTCACCTATGTTACTGCCGAAACCTAATGTGATTTCCATGGTTTAAGACGGTATTTTGTACTCATAAAAAGAGCGAAGCACTTGAAATCATTGAAATTTCCGTGCTTCGCTTATAAAATCAAAGAAAATGTTTACATCTTATCGGCAACTGCCCGTCCTGCTCTTAAAGCGGCTATGTTCGCTTCGATGACGGCATCGCCTTTCTTTGCGAAATTACTCTTCACTGCATTTTCAAGTTTCTCGATATCTATTCTCAAATACTTTGAAGCAGCTCCGAGAACGACCATGTTCGTTCCCTTGGGGTTGTTAACCTCTTTTGCTATCTTGTCTGCATCGAACAAGATGTGGTTCTTGATTTTCTTAACCTCTGCCAACACTTGTTCATGGTCGGGATAGTTGGGAATATTCACAAACGGGTTTTGGTTGGTTATCACCCAGCCTGTCTCGCGGTTTAGAAACGGAAGATAACGAAGTGCTTCCATCGGTTCTACAGAAAGAATGATGTCGCATTCTCCCTCCGGAATAAGATCGGAAGCAATAGGTTGGTCGGAGAGACGAAGGTGCGATTGAACATCTCCTCCTCTTTGGCTCATTCCGTGGGTTTCTGCCTGCTTCATGTACATTCCCATTTCAAGTGCTGCCTTGGATATAATGGCTGCAGAGCTTAATGCTCCCATACCTCCTACGCCGCACAATATTATATCGATTTTCATTTTGATGTCTCCTTTCCTTACTTTACTTTGCTTGTTTTTTTGCCAATTTACGCTTCTTGTTAGCCCAAACGATACACTCTCTTCTCGGAATAATGACGGAAACGCCTTGGTATTCCAACTCTTCTCTTATAACCTTGACGTTTTCTGCCAAATGGCTTGCAAGAGGGTTAATGACGCGTATGTGTTCCGGTGCAACTCCGATGCCTTGACAGATGCTTTCTATTCTGCCTGTTGCAGATGATTTCTGAGAACCGGTCATTCCGGTGATGCCGTTGTCCAATATCATGATGGTTACGGGAACATTATCTACGCAGCAGTCCAACAAACCGGTCATTCCGGAGTGGGTGAAAGTGGAATCGCCTATCACTGCAACGGTAGGTCTCAATTCCGCTTCGGCAGCTCCTTTTGCCATTGTAATCGAGGCTCCCATATCCACGGTTGTGTATATCGCTTTCAAAGGAGGCAATGCTCCCAAAGTGTAACAACCTATGTCTGCAAAGACTTTGTATTCGCCGTAGTCTTTCATGGCTTCGTTCAAAGCAGTATAAGAATCGAAGTGAGGGCAACCATCGCATAATTTAGGTGGTCTCGGTGCAACCAATTCAGGCACGGCGAAGCCTTCCTTGACTTTCAATCCCAATGCTTTGCCTACGAGATTAGGACTTAGCTCTCCCGCTCTCGGAATGGCTCCGTCCAAACGACCGCTTACCTTTTTGCCCTTGTTCAACAAGCCTTTAATCAATCTCTCGTACAAAGGCTGACCTTCTTCCAACACCAATATTCTGTCGCATTCGTCATACAATTTGTTCAACAATGTCTGTGGCATGGGATATTGCGAAATTTTCAATATAGGGTGCGGGCATGCTGTGTCGCGGAAGTTTTCCATGAGATAGTTGTATGCAATTCCGCATGCCACTATTCCCAATGATTTATCGGCAGCGTCTATGTATTTGTTGAAACCGTCTGTTTCGCTTGCCTTTACGAAGAGGTCTTGTTTTGCAATCAAATCATTGTATTGCTTCTTTGCATTTACCGGAAGCAGAATGAATTGATTTTTCTTTTCAGGTAGGTTTATGGTATTTTGTTTCTTGACTTCTTTTCTTACAACGCCTGCACGGGAGTGTGCCATACGGGTTGTAATTCTCATCATTACGGGAGTATGAAATTTTTCCGACAACTCGAAACCGTAATGTACCATGTCGTAAGCCTCTTGTTGGTTTGAAGGCTCCAATACAGGAATAAGGGCAAAATCGCCATAGAATCTGGAGTCTTGTTCGTCCTGAGAGGAGTGCATTGACGGGTCATCGGCTGCGATATATATCAAACCGCCGTTTGCTCCCGTTATTGCCGAGTTCATGAAAGGGTCGGCAGCAACGTTGATGCCGACATGCTTGCAGCAGAACATCGCTCTCTTGCCGGCATAGCTCATACCCAAAGCAGCCTCCATGGCAGTTTTCTCATTTGCTGCCCAGTTGCTTCTGATACCCAATTCTTTTGCTTGTTTGGAGTCTTGAATATACTCCGTTATCTCGGTTGATGGTGTTCCCGGATAAGCAAAAACCCCCGACAAGCCTGCATCTATGGCAGCCTGTGCAATGGCTTCGTCACCCAGTAAAAGTAATTTATCCATTATCTTGATGTTTTTTTTATTTCTTTCTCCGTCTGCCCCTTGCAAGAGGCTCTAATCAGATTACAAAACTACTAATTTTTTTGCAGTTAGCACGACTTTTGCACATGAAAAATTGCTTTTGTTCTGTTTTTACACTTGAAAACAGCATGTTTGCGGACTTTCTCTATCCGGAATAGCAGTGCGATTTTTACGGGTAAGTTTTACGAAATATCGAACTTTCATTATCTCACGACGAACCGCCGAAAGAAAAACGGAATACAACTTACAAATGCAACTTATCGGTCGGATTATTTATTATGGCTGCAAAGTCGGCAAAAAGTATTTGCGAGGAATAAACAGACCGAGCCTTTCCCTTGGACGGTTTGAAGACCATTCGGAATGAATATGATGTTTTCTTCTGCCAAATCCACAAATGAAGAACTCTTTGGCAGGTATTGTCATATAGAAATGGTTATTTCGTTTCAAACAGGACTGTAAACTTCCTCTTTCTTGTATGTGGCTTATGTCCTTTTCAAAAGGTGCATTTGTGGATTGGGCTTTGAGTTTTGTGAATCGCCGTTTCGTGAAATTATTCCGCCGTTTCATTTTTGCGAAACGGCGATTTGTTTTGCCCGAAGCATGTTCATTGTGTTTCTTGCTGTATTACGGTGAAGTATAAGCGGTAAGGTATTCCGACATTTGGCGGACTGATTTGTTTGAACAAAGAAAGAACGGATTTGTTTCACAACAATCCGTTCAAACATATTAAAAACAAAATCACAAAACTGTGTTTCTCTCATAGTGATTCCATGTTTCAGGTCTCCAATTAACAGAAATCACCTTTTTAGCTCCTTACTCGGCAACAAAGATAAGTATTTTCCGAGAATGACATTGCTTTTGAAAGAAAAAAATCGATTTTTCGTGAAAATTTATGCCTCAAATGGCAATTTGCAGTCCTATCCGATGTAAATATGTTTTGCATCGACAAATGAGAAATACTTTTACAGATGATTGAAAAATCATTTACTTTGACATGATTATTATTCCCGAATATTTGGTCTGCACCAATGTGTTTCATGGCTCTGTCGAATGCCGAGACAATCCTTTCCGGATTTATTTTGTACCCTGTTTGTGCGGATTGGTGTTTTATGTGTAATTTTGCAAGGAAATCTTTGAACTGTTATGGTGCGAGGGAATACTTTCGGTGAGTTGTTTACTTTGACGAGTTTCGGTGAGAGCCATTCCGAATACATAGGCGGTAGTATCGACGGCTTTCCGGGAGGTGAGGTTTTGGATATCGATTTCATAAAGCAAGAACTTGCTCGTCGCAGACCTTCGGGTATTTTTTCGACTCAAAGAATCGAGAGCGATGATGTGGAATTTATTTCCGGCTTGGAAGATGGCAGGACGCTTGGTTCGCCTTTGGCTTTCATCATTCGCAACAAGAATATTCGCAAAAAAGATTATGATTGTTTCAAAGACTTGTTTCGTCCTTCGCATGGAGATTATACCTACTATAATAAGTATGGCATAACGGCTTCTTCGGGAGGAGGAAGAGCGTCTGGAAGAGAAACGGCGGTGAGAGTGGTAGGCGGTGCTTTGGCAAAGTTGTTTCTGAAAAGATTCGGCATAACATTTCATTCCGAACTTACGGAACTCGGCGGTTTCGACTGTGAGAAAGCAAAAGAACAGGTGGATAGGAAATTGAAAGAGGCATACGAGAAAAGAGATAGCCTCGGGGGAAAGATAATGTGTGAGGTGAATAATGTGCCTGTCGGTTTGGGAGAACCGGTGTTCAATAAGTTGTCGGCACTCTTGGCACATGCCCAGATGAGTATTCCTTCTGCAAAGAGTTTCGAGCTTGGGGACGGTTTGAAAAGCTGCAAACGTTTCGGCAGTGAGGATAACGATAAGTGGAGAGAAGGCAACGGCACGTTGACGAACTATAGCGGAGGTATTCAGGCAGGCATTTCAAATGGAGAGAAGATTATTTTTTCCGTCGGTTTCAAACCTGCGGCAAGTATAGGTGTAGTTGTATGCAGGAATAAAAATGGAGAGTTGGTTGAGGTGAAGAATGAAGGACGGCATGACGTGGCTCCGGTTCTTCGATGCGGTGTTGTGGTAGAAGCAATGGCTGCCTTGGTCATTGCTGATTTGATGAGGTGTACGGATAATAAAACAGCGATGAAATGAATAAGGTAAGGAATTTGATTTTGGCAGTTTCGGTTTTGCTGATGGCTGCATGCGGAGGAAAGCAGACAATAGGCGATAATGAATTTCTTCTGTCCGGCAGCGTGAAAGGCGGAGATGCCCCTTGGCTTATATTGATGGAGATAGGCAAGAACGGTTTTACTTCTGCCGATACTCTGAAAACGGATGCAGGCGGTAATTTCTCCAAAGTCATAAAGATGGAAGAAGAGACGCTTTACTCGCTTTCATATAAAGAAGACTACATTACTTTATGTCCGAAGGTGGGAGAAAGGGTTGTCATCAACGGATATGCTGATGATTTCTCCGGTTCTTATACCGTAACTGGTTCAAAAGAGTCGGAATGGTTGAAAGAGCTTAACGAACATAACCATAAAGTTCGTGCCATGTTGAAAACCATGAGCGATTATTTGAAAATAAACAATATCGATAACTTGGATTCCGTCAAACACGAGTTTCTGTTGCGTCTAAGGAATATGCATGACAACGAGATGGCATATACCGAGAATTATATTAGGACGCATAAAGGTTCTCTGACGAGTCTGATTGCCCTTTACAGGACTTTTGAAGGCAGACCTTTGTTCGATTATCGCAATGACCTCACGATATATAAGGAAGTGTTGAGCGAATTGGAGAAAACCCAACCGACAAATCAGCATACCAAGACGTTAAAAGAATTTATTGCAGAGAAGGATAGAGAAAACAATGAGCGATTTGCAGAAGAAAGCAAAAAGTAGGATTTATTTTGCAAGTGACTTCCATCTCGGCGTACCTGATGCTTGGGCAAGTGCCGAAAGGGAAAGGCATATCGTTCGTTGGTTGGATTGTATAGAAGAAAACGCAAAAGAAATTTTCCTTTTGGGTGATGTTTTCGATTTTTGGTTTGAATATAGGGACGTTGTGCCAAAAGGATATGTAAGATTGCTCGGCAAATTGGCAACAATGGCAGACAACGGTTGCAAGATACATTTTGTTTGTGGCAATCATGATTTGTGGATAAGGGATTATTTTGAAAAGGATTTGGGGTTTATCATACATAGGTCGGCATTTGAAACAATAATCGATGGCAAGAGGTTTCTGATAGGTCATGGAGACGGATTGGATTTCTCGGATAGAAAATACAGGTTCATAAGCAGACTGTTCAAAAGCCGCTTTTGTGTTGCCGCTTTTGCAGCGTTGCACCCTCGTTGGGCTTATGCAATAGGTAAGACTTGGAGCAGAAAAAGTCGATTGTCGCATTCGGAGAGCGATAAGGTAAACCTCTATGAACAAGAGCCTATATATAAATATTGCATGGCGGAACTCGACAAACGAAACATAGATTTCTTCGTCTTCGGACACAGACATTTGAAATGCAATCTTTCTTTGAAAAACGGAAGTCGCTACATAAACACGGGTTTTTGGGCGACAGAAAGTCCATACGCCGAATGGGACGGAGAAAACTTGTGCTTGAAAAACTTTGATTTGGGAGAATAAATTAGTAATTTTGCAGTTTTCAAGTTGGGAAACAAAGAGATTATTTTAATAGATTAACAACGAAATGAAGACAACACCATTTACACAAAAACACATCGCATTAGGTGCGAAGATGGCAGAGTTTGCAGGCTATAATATGCCTATTTCTTACGAGGGTTTGATTATAGAACACAATAATGTGAGAAACGCAGTCGGCGTTTTCGATGTCTCTCACATGGGAGAGTTCAGGGCGAAAGGTCCAAAGGCATTCGAGTTCATGCAATATTGCACCTCAAACGACATAGCTTCTTTGTATGACGGTAAAGTGCTTTATACCGTACTTCCTAACGGCAAAGGCGGCATTGTCGATGATATGTTGGTGTACAGAATTGCGGAGGACGAATATTTTATGGTTCCTAACGCCGCCAATATAGACAAAGACTGGGCATGGATGAGCAAAATAGCCGAGGAAATGGGCTTGAAGGTCGGTACGGAGTTCGTTAACGAGAGCGAACACTACGGACAACTTGCCGTTCAAGGACCTTTGGCATTGAAAGCCATGCAAAAGCTTACGGATACGCCTATCGTGGATATGGAATACTACACTTTCAAGTTTTTGAAACTCGCAGGAGTCGACGTTCTCCTTTCAACGACAGGTTATACCGGTGCAGGCGGATGCGAAATCTACTTCGACAAACAATATGCCGACAAGATATGGGACGCAGTATTTGAAGCAGGAAAAGAATTCGGCATAAAACCTGCGGGATTGGGTTGTCGTGATACTCTACGTTTGGAGATGGGCTTCTGCCTTTACGGACATGAGATAGATGACGAGACATCTCCGATAGAGGCAGGCTTGAATTGGCTTACCAAATTTGTAGATGGCAACAACTTTATTGACAGAGAACGTTTGGAAAAACAAAAAGCCGAAGGCGTAAGCAAGAAATTGGTCGGTTTCGAGATGATTGACAAAGGTATCCCTCGTCAAGGTTATCAGGTTTGCGACAAAGACGGCAACGTAATAGGAAAGGTATGCTCCGGAACGCAATCTCCTTCTTGTGGAGTCGCAATAGGAACGGCTCATGTGAAGACCGCTTTCAGCAAGAAAGACACCGAAATATTCATAAAAGTGAGAGAAAGACTTTTGAAGGCGAAAGTCGTGAAGATGCCGTTCTACAAAGGAAACAATCAATAGTATTGTAATCGATTTATCGTGTCGGTGCAATGATTTTGCACCGACACTTTTTTATTTCAGCCGATGAAAGCAAACAATTCCGACCATAAACGGAAAAGCAATGGCAAGTCGAAACGATTGGCTTTGTTTTTCTGTTTGCTTAACAATGTGGTATTTGCTCAAAAGGACGTTGTTGTATTTCACAACTGCGAAAACTTTTTCTATCCGACCAATGATACACTCACACAAGACGATGACTACACAAGCGAAGGCAAGAAGCATTGGACTTTTGAGCGGTATAACAAGAAAAAGAACGCCCTTGCAAAAACATACGTGGCAGCGGGTAACGGCAAATTGCCTTCCATCATCGGCTTATGCGAAGTGGAAAACGACAATGTGCTGAATGATCTTTGCAAAGGCACAATCCTCCGAAAGGGTAACTATAAATTCATACACTATGACTCTGAGGACATACGGGGTATTGATGTCGCTTTGCTCTATCTGCCTTCGCGATTTACCCCTTTGGAACATTATAAAATAACTTACGAATCCGATAAGGAGGAGGACCGCACAAGGGATATACTCTACGTTAACGGATTACTCGGACACAACAAGGTCAACATATATGTTATTCACGCTCCTTCACGCAGGGAACACAACATAAAGAAAAGCCTTCGTCAGGCAATATTCGACACGGTCTATCAGCATATCTGTCATTTGATGCAGGAGAAAGGCGAAACGAATTTCTTGATTATGGGGGACATGAATGACAATCCGTGGGATTCGGCAGTCAAAGACGGCTTTCGCACAATCGCTTCGGGGGAAAATCCGCAGCCTATGCTGGTTAACATCATGCAGAACAACAAAAACAAAATCGGATCATACGTTTACAACGGTTCATATCAAAGCTTCGACCAATTTATAGTCAGTCGCTCTCTACTTGAAAGCACCGACAGTAGCACAACGGGTAATGTATTCCGTGCAGAGTTCCTGACCGACGGCAATCCAAAACATCGCCTCCTTACTCCTTACTCTACTTATAAAGGTATGCACTATCAAGGCGGTATCAGCGACCATTTCCCGATAGTAATGGTAATAAACGATAAACCTCGGTCAGAAAGATAATAACCCGAGTAGGCATAATCAGACCGAAAAACTTTCGTCCATGAAAAAGTGTGCAAGCAATACTCGGACAAAAGAGGTAAAACTTGCCAAACAGGGAGGAAAAGATTTATTTTGTGCTTTATGGATTTGTTTTCTTCGGAAATGTTGCATGCTTTGAAAACATGTAGATAAATGGATTATAAAAAATAGAGCGATAGTAAAAACTATCGCTCTATTGCGTATTTGGTATCCCCCCCTCGCCAGACTGGTGGAGAAAATGGCTCTCGCCATATATCCCCTTCAAAATGAATTTCCCATTTTGCTTTGCAAAGGTACGACCTTTTTTTGTACCCACCAAATTTTTACGCAAAATACGGTAATTCCGAATAACAACTTCTATCCGATTTATCGTCATTATGGATAGGTTTCGTATGCTGTTTCGCAAGTTCAGCTCATAAATGCAACTTTAAGAGGGAGGGGAAAGAGACAAAATACAACTCAAACAAGAAAGGATACTTTCCATCTCTTGTTTGAGTTGTATATATTTTCACTCCTCTCCAATAGTTGTATTTTTGTTTTTCAGAACTTGTTCATAGAGGATGCATACAGATTAGAGGGTAGGAAGCTAGAAGGAGGAGGTAGTAATAGA
>SAMEA104315430__coassemble_69_pt1 | contig 72929 bp, 56 predicted proteins | sample SAMEA104315430__metabat2_low_PE_047 | metagenome-assembled genome bin SAMEA104315430 (sample SAMEA104315430) | gut metagenome | biome: Monkey gut; feature: monkey-associated habitat; material: faeces | place: China | collected 2013
ACTACCTTTTCTAATTCCCACCAAATGTTTCAATAACTTTTTTCTCTCACTACACTTTAATGCATTGATACCCACTAAGAAAAATATTGCAATTTATTGCTATGGTACATTAGAAAACAGGTATTTCCTACGGATTTTCCGCAACAGTGGTAAAACTTTCTCTGTTTTCGATAGAGCCGCTTTTCACGTAGGATTACCTCAGTTCTTGTCCGCATCTTCCCAAAATTTTCTTTACTTCGCCACTCGTTGTTATGTACTCAATTTTCACCAATATTCATAAAGCATTCAATACAAAGCAAATGCCTACATTACGGTATCTGAAAACAGTAACGAAGCCGCAGTGAAAAAATACGGAAAGCAAATCAGGAAAATTCCCTTTGATTGCTTTCCGCACATTAACCAACAAAAAATTGTTCTCTTATTTTCTCAATCCGAGAATTTGTCTTGCTTCGTCCGATGTTGCAATTTCCCTTCCGAGTTCTTTTGCTATGCGAACGACTTTTGCAACCAATTCTCCGTTTGAAGCGGCTTTTACGCCCTTGGACAAGTAAATGTTGTCCTCAAAGCCCACTCTTACGTTACCTCCCATTGCTATGGCTGTGGCTGCCATAGGGAAAGCGGCACGTCCCACTCCCGTTACCGTCCAAGTGGAACCCGCAGGGATTTGGTTGACCATCCATGAAAGGTTTCCTACTGTTGCAGGGGTACAACCCGGCACTCCCAAGACGAAATTGAACTGCATAGGATTTCCGGGAACTTCTCCCTTACGTGCCATGGTAAGGATAGTATCGAGATGTCCCATTTCGAAGCATTCATACTCCGGCTTGATTCCTTTTTCAATCATTCTCTTTCCGAAAGCACGCATTGTCGGCATGGTATTGTCGAAGATGTCATCTCCGAAATTGCATGTACCACAGTCCAATGTTGCCATTTCCGGAATAGGATTGGTATTCGTGGAGTCCAATCTTTCGTCAGGAGTCATTCCGACAGCACCTCCCGTTGAAGGTATGAGTATTACGTTCGGGCAAGCCTTGTATATGGCCTCTTCGCACTCTTGAAATCTCACATGACTTTGCGTAGGAGTTCCATCATCTCCTCTTACATGAAGGTGAACTATCGCCGCACCGGCATCGACAGCCGATTTTGCTTCGCGAACAATTTCCTCCACAGTGTAAGGCACCGCAGGATTTTGTTCCTTTGTTACTTCGGCACCGCATATTGCGGCTGTGATTATAAGTTTATCCATTTCGTTTTCTCCTTATTTGTTGTTTCTTTGGCATTTCTTAGGAACGACACAAGTGCCGCTTGCTCTGCAAACCACAATAGGTTCTGCCAACACATCTGCCGCCGAATCGGATATATCGGTTCTCGGAGCTATCACTTTTCTTGCCTCGAAAGTCATCTTGCGAGAAGTGTTGCCCACATGAGTTATCTCACCTACTGCTTCAATATAGTCTCCTGCGAAAACAGGTGCAAGAAATTCCACATTGTCGTAAGCACAGAACAAACCTTCATCGCCGTCTTGGATTATCAAAAGTTCCGTTGCCACGTCTCCGAACAAGTTCAACATTCTTGCTCCATCTACAAGATTTCCGCCATAGTGTGCATCATGAGCGGACATTCTCATTCTTATCATCGATTTTGCTGCCATAGTCTATTTTCTTTTTGTTTCGATTATACAAATATGTTCTCTATTATTCTCTTTCCCTTATCTTACGATGTAATCCACAAACAAATAAGGTGTCTTTATCGCTTCCGGAGCAAGATGTTCCACACTCTCCTTCACCTCTGCAATAACCAAGTCTGCCGCTGTTGCCATCATAGGGTTGAAGTTTTGACTTGTTCCTCTATATATAAGGTTACCGTACTTGTCTGCCACGGACGCTCCGATTAAAGCCACATCTGCCCTCAACGGAAGCTCCAACAAATATTCTTTTCCGTCAACTTCTATCTTTCTCTTACCTTCCTCTGCCAAGGTACCCAAACCTGTGGTCGTCAAAAAGCCGCCTATTCCGGCTCCACCTATCCTTACTCTTTCTGCCAAGGTTCCTTGCGGTACCAATTCTACTTCCATAGTACCGTCTTTCATCTTTTGTTCCGTTATAGGATTGGTTCCTATATGTGAAACAATACATTTTTTCACGCAACCCGAAGCTACCAACAAGCCCGAGCCGTATTCCGGATAAGAAGTATCGTTACAGATTATGGTAAGGTCTTTTTTGCCGGCCTTTACCATCGCTTCTATGATTTTGTTGGCACTACCCACGCCGAGAAAACCGCCTATCATAACGGTTTGTCCGTCTTTAATCATTTCGACCGCTTGGTCGATTGTTATCTGCTTACTCATATCTTGATGTTTTTTTGTTTTTCATCGAAATTTAGAACATGCAAAAGTACTCGTTTTTTTTCACGTAAGCAAGAAATCCGAACGCTTTTCTGCTTCTTGGGACATGCTTTGGTAAGTTTTCCCTACCTTTGCAGTGTATAAACCGCAAAAATTACCGAAAATGTACACGGATAGTTTCATAGCCAACATAGAAACCGGCATAAAGAACAACTGGGATTTACCTGCTTTGAGCGATTACAAGAAAGAACCCATAACATACAGCGAAGTGGCGAGAAGGATTGCAAGATTGCACGTCTTCTTCAAGTCCGCAGGCATAGAACGAGGCGATAAAATCGTTATCTGCGGACGAAACTCCACTTATTGGGCAATATCCTTCTTTGCCGGCATAACATACGGGGCTGTAGCCGTTCCGTTGCTGCATGAATTCAAGAGCGACGCCGTTACCCACCTTGTCAATCACTCCGATGCGAAATTGCTTATCGTGGGCGATGTGGTTTGGGAGGGATTGAATGCCGATGAAATGCCCGGGCTGTGTGCAGCCATACAGATGCAGAACTTCGAATTGGTCAGCTGCAACGACGAGAACTACTGTCGGGCATACAACCTGATAGAAGAGAACTTCAAAGCCGCATACCCGCAAGGCTTCACCAAAGAAGACGTCGTCTATCAAAGAGATAAACTCGATGATTTGGCTCTGATAAATTACACCTCCGGTACAACCTCCATGAGCAAAGGCGTAATGCTTTCCTATCGTGCCTTGTTGAGCAATTATATGTTCGCTTGCGAAGTTCTTCCGCATCTCACGGCCGGCATGAACATTATTTCCATGTTGCCGATGGCACACATGTACGGCTTGCAGTTCGAAGTAATCTTCGAGTTCCTCAGAGGAATGCACATACACTTCCTTACACGTATTCCTTCCCCGAAAATAGTGGCAGAAGCCTTTTCAAGAGTAAAGCCCGACATCATAATATCCGTACCTCTCATCATAGAGAAGATTTACAAGACCAAATTGAAACCTTTCGCCGACAAAACCATTGTGAAAATGCTGCTGAAAACCCCTGTCATCGACGCAATTCTCAAAGAGAAAATACTCACAGCCTTGATGGAATCCTTCGGAGGACGGTTCTATGAGATAATCGTGGGCGGTGCAGCTTTGAACAAGGAAGTCGAAACGTTCTTGAAGAAAATCGGATTTCCGCTTACCATAGGTTACGGCATGACGGAATGCGGTCCGATAATCGGTTACGAAGATTGGTCGAAGCATCGCCTCGGTTCTTGCGGCAAAGCCGTACCGAGAATGGAAGTCAAAATAGACTCTCCCGACGAATGCAAAATCGTAGGTGAGATATTGGTCAAAGGCTCCAACGTCATGATGGGCTACTACAAGAACGAAGAAGCCACACAAGCCGCCTTCAAAGACGGTTGGTTGAGAACAGGCGACTTGGGCTTAAAGGACAAGAACGGCAACATATACATAAAAGGCAGAAGCAAGAACATGATACTCTCGTCCAGCGGTCAGAATGTCTATCCGGAGGAAATAGAAGACATCTTGAACAGCTTGGAATTCGTCAACGAAAGTCTCGTCAAAGACGATGAAGGCAAACTCATCGCCCTTGTCTTTCTAGATCAGGACAGATTGGACTCTCAACATATCTCCCCCAAAGAATACGACAACATATTGGAGGAAGTACGCCGTCAAGCCAACAGCCTTCTCCCCGCATACGAACAACTCTCTGCCGTTTACCTGCATGAGGAAGAGTTCGAGAAGACTCCGAAACGCAGCATAAAGAGATACCTCTACACCACAAAGAAATAACACTGCCTTTCGGCAGAGTAGTCTCACCTGTCGCCAAAGCCCGAAAACAAATCGCCGTTTCGTACTCGACGAAACGGCGTAATAATTTTCTCTTTCGGCGTTTTAATTTCCCGAAATGGCGTTCGATTTTTGTGAAAGAGAAGAATTGTTTCCGTGGTTTGCTGTCATTTTTTGTTCGTTTGCGGAATATTCGTATCTTTGTGCCTTTAAGGCAGGTTATTCGCATGAATATGAAAAGGAAAATCATCTTTTTCTTTCTACTTTCAGGGATTGCACTTGTTGCAACGGCTCAAAACGAGAATGTGAAGGTATTTACGCTTCCTTCCGAGGGCGGATTGTCGGGGACAAAGGATACATGTTCACCGCAGAAAAGCGTGATTGCGGATTTGTCTTCAAGAAAGAGTGCGGTGGTTCTGAAAGAATTGGCATGGAAACTTCATGACCTTTTCGGTAATTCCGCTTGCGAGGGCGGCATCAGTGGGAAATACATACAAAAACAAGGCTTCGAGAGTTCGTGGGCAGGTTTGGAGTTCGGTTATTTGAACTTCGCAGACTTTGCAAGTACATATAAAGACGATTATAAACTATCGGGAGGTTGGCGGTTCTCATGGAACGTTGTCGATATCGAAGTTCCGTTTTCGTCCCGTTGCGGATTGGTTACGGGTGTCGGCTATCAGTCGGATGTGTTTTTCGCTTCCGATGGGGCAAACTTCTCAAAACGTATCTTCATCGATAAAACGACGGGCGAGATGGATAGCCTGATGTTCTCGGATACGGAGAGTTCGAAATTGGTTGCAAGATATATCACACTGCCTTTGCTCTTCGAGTTTCAGACAAGCGACAAGGCTTTCCGATTTGCGGCAGGTGCGGTAGTGGGTTGGAACTTTTACTCACGCTTGAAAAACAAACGTTTCGGCAAATACGGCGAAGAGATTGTCAAATACAAGAATTCGGACAGATTTACGATGAATGATTTCAAGGCGGAAGCTACCTTGCGGATTGCTTACAGGTGTTGGCAACTGTATTTCAACATGGCGTTGACGCCTTTGTTCGACACCTGCATTCATGACAGGATTTTTCCATACGGTATAGGAATAAACATATCATTTTAAGGAATATGAAAAGAAGAATATCACTTTTATCGTTCGCTTTTGCCCTGTGTTTTTCGGGCTATGCGGTATCTCAGAATGTCGGTTGCGGATTGAGAACCTTCATAAATTCGCAATCGGATAACAAAACACGCGTTCCGGAGAATTTGTTTCCCGAACGTTTCTCTGTTTCCACGATTGATAACGAGGCTTACGTCTCTCTTTTGGGTAAATTGAAGTCCGGAGTCGAGGTTTCCGACCTGCATATCGAGGGTTGCAAATTCGGTTCACGCAGCGGAAGGATTGTCTGCCTCAAAGTGAAGACGGATTGTGTGGAAAGAGTAATCGAAAGCGGGCTTTTCGAGAAAATAGACGTGGCAAGGAAAACAGACAGACTCGAGTCGGATAAAGCCGTGGTCGATGTCAATGCGGATTATGTCTGGCAGGGGGCAGAGGGATTGCCTGAGGGGTATGACGGCAGCGGAGTGATAATAGGAATAGCGGATTGGGGCTTCGATTATACCCACCCTGTATTCTACGACACCTTGATGAACGAATACAGAGTCATTGCGGCATGGGATCAATACAGAAGCGGATTTACGCCACCCGAGGGCTTCGATTACGGAGCTTATATAAGCGGCAAGGAAAACCTTTTGGCAGCTCAATCGGATACTAATAATATATATGACATCGGATACCACGGAACACACGTCGGAGGCATTGCCGCAGGAGGCGGTGCGGGAACGAAGTATAAGGGAGTGGCGTATGGGGCAAACCTTTTGTTCGCAACATGGCTTATCGATGAGACAAACGTTCTCGATGCTTACACGTGGATGAGGAATGAGGCAAAACAAAGGGGCAAACGCTTGGTTGTGAACAACAGTTGGGGAATATATCATTTCGGGGAAATGGACGGCAGCTCCATGTTCGACGAATTCGTGGAGAACATGGCGAACGAGGATAGCGTAATCTTCGTTGCAAGTGCAGGAAACAACGGAAACAGTTCGTTCCATATCAAATGCGATTTCAATAACGCCGATACACTGAGAAGCAAATTCGAGTTCGATTATCCGCAATCCTCTTCAGAACACTATTGGGGGCAAAGCATAAACATGCTCGGCGACAGCACGGACGCATTCTCGGCAAGAGTCGAGATATATTCCAAAAGAGGAGAATTGATATACAAGACCGATGATTTCAGTACGGCAAATCCCACGACAGCATCGGGGGTGCATGTTTACAATGAAGCGGATTCGGTGATTTTCAGGGTCGGTTGTGTAAGCGGTTCCGCTTCGTCCCGTCCTCAAATGGAGTGGGAAATAAGGCTTTCGAACCCTTACAGCAACTGTAACGCAATATTGATTGTCTCTTCGGAGAAAGGATATGTGCATGCGTGGAATTTGGCAAGCCTGACCACGGGTGTGGGAAATTGGGGATTGCCTTTCGTTTGGCAACAAGCGGGATTTGTCAGAGGCGATGACGAATATTCGATAGGTGAACCGGCAATCGGTAAGGGTATGATAGCCGTAGCTGCACACGTTAGCGGAAGAAGAAACGGTTCTTCCAACTCCGGTTTGGCAAGTTTTTCAAGCGGAGGGCCAAATCTCTGCGAGTATTTGAAGCCGGAGGTCTCTGCACCGGGCGTAGGGGTGGTCAATGCTTTGTCTTCTTTCACGACCTCGCAGGTAACGGGCAGTACGTTCGTGGAATTCGACTCGAAGACGTATGGTTTCACCGCTTTGTCCGGCACCTCCATGTCTTCACCGGTGGTAAGCGGCATTGCAGCATTGATGTTACAGGCGAACAATACACTGACTGCCTCGCAGGTTAAGGAAATCCTTACTTCCACCTCACGACAAGACATGTTCACGGGGGAGGTTCCCAATTTCCAATGGGGCTACGGCAAGGTAGATGCGTTGGCTGCCACGAAGAAAGCAATTCAAATGGTGGGATTGGAAAGCATAGAGGCGGAAAGTAACATTACAATAGCTCCGAACCCCACCAAGGGTGTATTACATATATATAATATGCCGAATGATTGCACATATATCGGCGTTTGCGATATTTATGGCAAAGAATTGATACGTTCGAATGGCGGAAAAGGCAGCATAGATGTGGGAAATCTTCCTTCGGGAGTTTATTTCCTACGATTGCATTGCCAAACTAATACATTGAATTTCAAATTCATGAAATGCCAATAGGGCAAAAAACGCAAAATAATCGTCAATCATTACGCCGAAATCCGATGAAAATGCCTAATTTTGGCATTCCAAAAATAAGTACAAGTATTATAAACTAATCAAAGACAGATAGAATGAACATTCCTGCAAATGTAAAGTATTCAGATGACCACGAATGGTTGAGAATCGAAGGTGATGAGGCTTATATCGGTATTTCCGATTACGCTCAACATGAATTGGGTGATATTGTCTTCGTTGATGTCGATACAGTCGGCGAAACGATGGAAAAGAATGAAACATTCGGCACGATAGAAGCCGTAAAGACAGTTTCCGATTTGATGATGCCCGTATCCGGAAAGATATTGGAATTTAACGAAGCGTTGGAAGAAAATGCCGCTGCGATCAATTCGGATCCATACGGTGAAGGTTGGATTATCAAAATCAAAATGACAAATCCTGCAGAGGCAGAAGCATTGAAAGATGCTGCCGCTTACTCTGCATTCATAGGCTTATAGGTCGATTTGAATAATTGAAGCTGCTCGGAAAGTTCCTGCTTTCCGAGCTGTTTTTTTGATGATCATGAAAAATAACGGTCTTTGCAAATTGTTTTTCTACATTTGGGCAGTAGCGATTTTGGTTTTGCTGCTGCTTCCGCCCTGTGTCTTTTCCGGAAATGCGAAAAGGATTTCTTTAATCCCTTATTCCGATAAGGTCGTTCACTTTATACTTTTCGGAGTCTTTTGTTTTTCGCTCTATCTCTATGTTCGGAGCCGTTGGAAATCCGATAGGAGGAAATTGATGTTGCTTTGCTTGTCGGTAACAGCTGCTTACGGATTGGCAGGCGAGGTTTTGCAGATGCTGACCAACCAATGGCTGCAACGTACGTTCAGTTGGACGGATTTTCTTGCCGATGTGGCAGGGGCTTCGGTCGCATTACTCGTTCTGGTTCTCGCAAAAGTAAAGCCGGATTGCTGATTTCGTTTCGTTTCCCATACTCTCATGGTTCGTTATCAGGCAAAATATCGTACCTTTGCACTATCGATTGACGAAAAGTCTTTGTTATGCACGTATTTGCTTACGTTTTACTGTTTCTTTCTTCCGTTTTGAGCGGTTGCTTGTTGTTTTCGTTCGACGGAAAGTCCAAGATATTGAAATATATTTCCGTTTTCGGCGGAGCTTTCCTTATGGCGGTTTGTTTCGTTCATCTTTTGCCCGAAGCCTTTGAGGCTGCCGAGACGGCATGTCATACGGAGGTTCTTCCTTGTGAGCATTCCCTTGCACACAATCACGCTCACGAACACCACAATCACTTTCCCATGGGCGGCTTCGTGCTGTTGGGCTTTATTCTTCAACTGCTTTTGGAGCTTCTATCGAAAGGAGCCGAACACGGACATGTGCATAACGCCGACGAAACATCGGTTCACGGTAATTACATCTCCGCTTTGATGATTCTTTGCGGCGTTTCCATACATGCTTTTTTGGAAGGCTTCGCACTTATCTCCGACGGAGTTGTGAATTACTCTCTTTTGGCAGGTGTAATCATACATAACATACCTATTTCCATGGTTATAGTGAGCAGTTTTTTGAAAGCAGGTTGTTCAAAGGGCATTTCGATTTGTTACCTTTCCGTTTTCGCTCTCATGGGTGTGCTTGGCTCTGTTTCAGGAACCTCTTTGAGTTTTGTGCAACAGCACGGCGGAGAGATAATGTGCTTTGTCGTCGGAATACTTCTGCATGTCTCCGTATCGACTCTGTTCGACAGCGGAGAGAGTCATAAGTATAATTTCGTCAGATTTGCAATCGTTCTTTCGGCCTTTGCTCTTGCTTGCGTCTTACCTCACTGAATGAAATGCGAATTGCAATGAAATTGTCCGTAGTCATAGTTAACTATAACGTAAAGTATTTTCTCGAACACTGTCTGTACTCCGTACAAAATGCAATCAAAAACATAGATGCCGAAGTCTTCATTGTGGATAACAATTCCGTCGATGGGTCGGTGCAGATGCTGAAAAAAAAATTCCCTTGCTTCTATCTGATAGAAAATAAGGACAATGTCGGCTTTGCAAAAGCCAATAATCAGGCAATGCGATTGGCGAAGGGCGAGTACATTCTTCTTTTGAATCCGGACACTGTCGTGGAGGAGGATACGTTTTCCAAATGTATCGATTTCATGGACACTCACCCCGACTGCGGAGGCTTGGGCATCAAGATGATCGACGGACATGGCAAGATATTGAAGGAAAGCAAACGGGGCTTTCCCACTCCTTGGGCAAGTTTCTGCAAGATGAGCGGGCTTACCTCTCTCTTTCCGCATTCCAAACGGTTCGCACAATATTACATGGGGCATCTTTCCTACGAGGAAACGCATGTCGTGGATATTCTTGCGGGGGCCTACATGATGATGAGGAAGGAATGCTTGGATAAAATAGGTCTTTTGGACGAGGACTTCTTCATGTACGGCGAGGATATAGACCTTTCCTATCGCATAACCTTGGGAGGATACAGGAACTACTACTTTCCGAAAGCCAAAATCATACATTACAAGGGTGAAAGTACAAAGAAAGCTTCCCTCAACTATGTTTACACCTTCTACAACGCCATGGCGATTTTCGCCCGTAAGCATTTGGACGGCAAACAGACCAAGTTGTATTCCCTGATTATCAAGTTGGCAATATGGTTGCGGGCAACTCTTGGATTTATCAGCCGAATTCTGCCCGGTATTGCCCGAGTGGCAGTGGATTTCGCAGCCGTTTATGCAGGCTTTTTCCTACTCGAACGTTTCTGGGCTTTGCATTATTGGGACGATATAGACTATTACCCGCCGCATTACATGCTTTTCGCCGTTCCGATTTACATCTCGATACTGCTCTTCTCCGTTTACCTGAACGGAGGTTACGTAAAGAAAATACGTGTATCCAAAATAGTTTCCGGAGTCTTCTTCGGAATGATTGTTCTTTTGGTTTTCTATTCCCTTTTGCCTTCCGAATTGAGATATTCGAGAGCTTTGATAGTATTGGGTTCGGTAATGAGCCTTTGCATATTGCTTTGCATACGTTTCATTCGCAATTTCATCAGCAAGGGAAGCTTCTCCATCGAAAAGCAAGGAGCTTTGCGTTATGCCATAGTGGCTGAGCTTTCGGAGGCAGAAAGAGTGGCTGCACTACTGCGGACAACCGATGACCAACCCTCCTTTACGGCTTTCATAGCAGTGGACAACGACACTGCGGATGAACGTTTCGTCGGCAATACTTCGCAGATAGAGGACATCATAAGGATATATTCGATAGATGAGGTTGTGTTTTGTTCCAAGAGTCTTTCGCAAATAAAAATCGGAGAGCTGATGAGCCGCCTCTCGAAGACGAATGTACGCTTCACCATAGTCCCTCCGAGTGCGGATTTCATAATCGGCAGCAATACGATAAAGACTCCGACAGACCTTTATGTGGTTAATGTCAACAGTATAACGAGCGAAGATAACCGCAGAAAGAAACGCCTTTTGGATGTGTCGGTTGCCTTAATCATGCTGTTGTTTTACATTGTCCTCGTATGGTTTGCAAAAAACAAAAAGGCATTATTGAAGAACATATTCCTCGTTCTTTTCAACCGAAAGACTTGGGTGGGATACAGTCTTGAAGAAGGCGTGCAGACGGATAAACTTCCGAAACTCAAACCCTCCGTTTTCACGGTTGCAGACATGTTTTCGGGAAATTCCCTCGACAAATCGGCTATGCACAAGCTCAATTTGCTGTATGCCGGCAACTATTCCCCGTTGAACGACCTGCAAATAATCTGCAAATCCCTTTGAAACATTGCCGGTCATACGCATAAAGCAAGAGCATATACTGCTTATGGAACTTCAAAACGCCACATTGATACAAACCGATGCCCTTTCCGACCAACCATGACACAAAACGATAAATGATACAAAGATGAAGAAAACATTATTCCTTATCATTGCAACAAGCCTCTCCATAACGCTGCAAGCACAAAGCGAGACGACAGAACGAAACATTGAAATGGCAGAAGCTTTCATGGATTCGGCAAACGAATATTTTGAAAATGAAGAATACGACAAAGCATTGGAACTCTACCAAAAGGCATTGAGCATACAGAGACCACTTTTGGGAGAAAACGATATAGAAGTAGGCTTTACGTATGCCATGATTGCCCACACGTACGTCTATAAAGAAGAGTATGAAAAAGCGTTGGAATACTATGAAAAAGCCATTCCCATATATGCTTTCCACGAAGGGGAACTCTCCGAGAACGTCTCACAACTCTATCGCTCATGTATAATCTGTTGTACCTTTTTGGGAGACAGAGACAGAGCGAATTACTACAGGGAAAAAGCCGTTGAAGCTGTCTTTTTCTCGGATTGAATTCGCTGTCGATAAGTAACACCATTTTGAAACGCCGAACGGTCGGGAATAAATCGCCGTAAGAAAAAATTCTTTCGCCGATTCGATAAATTTTTGCGGCGTTTCAATCTCGCTCGAACGGCGGATGGATTTTCGGCTTCGGCAAAAGGGTATGGCCTATGAAGGTAAATTGAAAAAAGATACCCGCTTTATCCGTTTGATTTCGGATAAAACGGGTATCTTTTTGTCGTTTTTCAATCTGTAATTGTCGTCATGCCGGCTTGGAGTACCGACAGACTGTTATTCGCCAGCCTTGAGCTGTGCTTTCTTGCGTTTTTCAATAATCGGCTTCAAGAATGGCGAAGCTATTGCAGCCAACACAAGCAACGTTATCAAGATGGAACCAGCGAGATTGACAGGAGTGAACGTTCCGAGGCTGTCCGGTTCGAATTTGAACTCCACAACATGTTTTCCTTTCGGCAGTTGCAAAGCACGCAAAACGTAGTCGGCTTGCAAAATCGGCGTTTCCACTCCGTCTATGTAAGCCTTCCAATCTCCTTCGTAATAAATCTCGGAGAAAACCGCCATTTGGTCGTTATTGCTTGTGTAGGTGTATTTCTTGTAATCGGGATTATGCACAGCCTGCGGCTCCAACTCTATTTTCGCCTGCTCATCGAAACCTGTGCTTTGCTTTACGATTGATTTGTATTTCTTGTTCAATACAAGGGTTCGGCGAGGATTGAAGTTGTCCAAGGCAAGTATTTCCTCATCAGGGGAAGCAGCCCATTTTATTTCAGGAACGAACCAAGCGGCACCGCAAGCCTCCGGATTATATACGGGAACGCCCCCCTCCTCTCCAAGAGGCAATATAAAGAACTTGGCGTCCAACATATCTACCACCCCGAGGTTGGGACAAGGTACCATGTTCCTGTATTGGAAAAAGAATTGGCGTAATTGGTTATTTGCAAGCAATGCGGTGTCTGCAAGGTCTTTCTGCACGTAACTGCGATTTTGCAGGCAGAAGTCTATTATTTCTTGGTAGCGTTGCAGTTTGGCTCCGTGGTAACCGCCTATGGAAGGGAAGAAATAGGAAGTGGAAGCATCGTTGAAGGTACTTACAGCCATGTTATACACCCTGTAATGATTGATACCTTGATTTTCCACCTGCTGTTTTATTCCCTCTATTGCGGAAGTGGATTGCGGAGTCATCTCATAAGCCTTTTGGAAATTGCTTTTATCCAAATAACGCCTGTCCACGCCCCAAAGGTCTATTGCACAAGCCAAACCTATGACTGCCACGACGATTATTTCTTTCTTGACTTTATTCAAGGAGAACAATATCATGATAACGAAAGCCACGGCTATGAAGCAGAACGAACGAAAGGCATCGGAGGAGAATGCGGCTTGACGATCGTCATGCAAAGCTTGAATGAAACTGTCTCCGAGTGCGGTTTGGAATACCGAATCTTTGGAACAGCTGAAATCCATGAACAAAGACGGAATTATTCCTATTGCACAGAGCAGACAAAAGCCGGCTGTTATTCCTGCGGATACGTAAAGAGCCGTTCTTTTCTTCTTTGGGTCTTTGTCTCCGTACAAAAATTCTTTCAAGCCGAGGAATGCCGCCATCACCATGGTAACATTGGCAATCACCAAAGCCATGGACGGAGTTCTGAACTTATCGTAGAAAGGCAAATGCTCGAATAAGAACTTGTTTATCCACATTGCATTGCCGCCCCACGCCAAAATAAACGACAGAACACTCGCACCCACTAACCACCAACGCATTCTGCCATCGAGAAGAATGAAACCCAATAAGGCAAGAAAGCATACGATTGCTCCGAAATACACCGTCCCTGCCGTGAAAGGCTGTTCGCCCCAATAGGTCGAGGCAACGTATTGATTGACTATGCTGTTTATTTGAGGATTGTCCGCTTGTGCGGGTCTGGTTGTTTGAACCTGTTGAATACGTCTTTCTGCCAATTTTTCCAAACGGTGATCCGAGCTGCCGCCTCCCTTGAAGTCCGGAATGATTACGCTGAAACTCTCGCCCAAACCGTAACTCCATGCGTATGCATAGTCGATGGAAAGCCCCTTGCTGTTGTTCTGCGATTGCGAAGCCTTATCTGTTTTCACCGTCAACTCACTGCCTCCACGCATGGTGTGCTTCACATATTCGGAATTAAGTTTCAAATGAGAGGAATTTGGCATCAGCGATACAATGACACAAAGCACAAGAATGCCGCAGCCGAAAGCGAAATCTTTCAGACGTTTGTCTTTAACGGCATACACGAAGAAGCATATACCGAGCACAAAGGCTGCAAGCATTGTGTAATACGTTATCTGGATATGGTTGAAATTTATTTGCAAACCAAGAGCCACCGTGAATATCGCCGCACCTGCAAGCCGTTTTTGCCGAAAGACCATTATCATTCCGCCGAGAACAGGAGCCATCATCGCCATTGCCCACGCCTTTGTTATATGCCCCACGGCTATAATGATAATATTGTAAGACCCGAGGGCGTAAGCCAGAGCGGCGACGGCAGAAATAAGCGGTTTTGCCCCCATTGAAATCATGAAGATGTAAAATCCCAGCATGAGAAGAAAGACTATGCCGACCGAAAACGAATAACCGCCCAAGGTAATCGGTGTAGAAATCGTTTTGAATATGTTATAGCTCTCCGGCATCACCAACTGATAGGCAGGCATTCCCGAAAACATTCCATCCGTCCAGCCTGCTTTTTCTCCGGTTGCCTGTTCGTAATCTGCCAAATCTTTGCTTCCGCCTTCAAATTGGCTCATATCGCTTTGAAAAATCTTCTTTCCGTCCAACACGGGCGAGAAGTAAACGAAGCCTACGGCGATAAACAACACCATTGCCGCAATGTGCGGTAAGAACTTCTTGTAATTGAATTTCATAATCAGCTCAAAATATCTAAAACGCTGCAAAGGTACGAATTTAATCCGTAAGTACCGAATGCAGACTTTGTTTGAGAGCGACAATACCATAATGTTTCGATTTCGTACCTTTGCACGCATTTTCAAACAAGAAATATGAAAAGATACATATTCGTTTTACTCGTTTTCACCACCGTTCTGTTTTATGCAAAGTCGGTTTGCTCGCAAGATACCGTGATTATGCTTGCTCCTGTCGAAATAAAGTCGCCTGCGTTCAAGTATTCTTCCGAATTAAGGCAGGAAGCGGTAAGTGCCGATGTCTATTCCATGGACTTTATGGAGGCGAATAAAATAGAGGATATGAAGACCCTTGCAAATCTAACACCGAATTTGTTCATTCCAGACTACGGTTCCAAGATGACATCGAGCATTTATGTTCGCGGATTGGGGACAAGGGTCGATAATGCGGTGATTGGTGTGTATTTCGACGGCGTTCCGATATTGAATAAAAGCTGTTTCGATTTTGCTTTATGGGATTTGGAACGGATTGAAGTACTCCGAGGCGTGCAGAGCTGCCTTTTCGGACAAAATACATTGGCAGGTGTGATAAATGTAACGAGCCTTTCACCCATGAATTTTCAGGCTTACAGAGCAGAAGCGGAGCTTGCATTTCCTTTTGCCTTTCATACGAAGTTGTCCGTCTATGAGAAGCTGAATGAGAACAAAGCATTATCCGCCTCTATTTATTATCGGAAAGACGAAGGCTTCTTTGAAAACACTTACAATCGGAAGAAATGCGACGGAAGCGAAGATTTGGGTTTGCGATTGCGTTTCGTATCCAAACCATCTGAGAAATCGACTTGGGATAACACCCTTGTCATTGCCAATCTCGACCAAGGCGGTTACGCATACGCCGCATACGACCCTGTCTCCCACCGTAGCAGTCCGATAGCTTACAATGACACTTGCTTCTACAAACGTTTCAATCTCCTCGATGCCATGCGTTTCTCCCGTAAAGGAGCAAAGGTGAATTTTGAAAGCAACGCTTCATTGCAGATTTTGTCCGATAAAATGTGTCTCGATCAGGATTTCACGCCGGAAAGCATGTTTACGCTTACTCAAAAAAGCGAAGAATATGCCATGACAGAGGAAATCCTTCTTTCCAATGCCGAAGTTCGTCCTCTGAATTGGACTTTGGGAGCTTACGGATGTGTGAAATATCTCGACCTGTCCGCTCCTGTATTGTTTAAGAAAGACGGTATAGAACGCCTGATACTCGAAAACATGAACCGAGGTATCCAAAGCATGTTTCCGAATGCCGAAATGATGTTTGCCCAAAGCGAGTTCCCGATAAAAAGCGACTTTTCCTATCCGCGTTATGCCTTTTCCTTTTTCGGAAGAGCGGATTACACTTTCGGAAAGTTGAAAACGCTTCTCGGATTGAGGCTCGAAATGGAGCGAATCGACTTTTCATACGATTGCAGTACAGATTTGGATTATCGCTTTACGCTTACGATGAATGATTTCAAACATTTGTCGAGCAATCTCTCCGGAAAAGCACATCAAAACACCATCGTGTTGCTGCCCAAGTTGGGTTTGATATATGATTTGGGCAAAGGGAATAATCTTTTCCTCGCTTTGGGCAGAGGATACAAGTCCGGAGGATTCAACACTCAAATGTTCTCGGACGTAATGCAAAACCAAATGAAACAAGATTTGATGAACGCCTTGGGATTGAGCCTTAGCGGGAATGCGTTTGCTTATTCGGTGAACGAAATCATAGAATACAAACCCGAAAGAACCGATAACATAGACTTGGGAACCCACCTGAGTTTCGGAAAAGCGGACTTGGATTTGAGCCTCTTTTATATGCTTTCTTCCGACAGGCAGATTACCGTTTTCCCTTACGGTCAGACGACAGGCAGAATGATGACCAACGCAGGCAAAAGCCGCAGCTATGGAGCAGAGGTCTCGTTTCGCTTCAACCATGCAGGCTTCGACCTCTTCGCAAGCTACGGTTACACGAATGCAAAATTCATCGAGTATGACGACAACAGGCAATCCTACAAAGGCAAGTACGTCCCCTACTCTCCGCAGCACAATCTATCAGTCGTTTTGGGCTATACACAAATCTTGAAAAGCAAGAAATTCGACAACATCAGGTATTCGCTCAATTACACCGCCGCAGGAAAAATATATTTCGACAATGCAAACGAAATATCACAACCGCTTTATCATGTCATATCCGCAAACATCAGGTTGAAACAAGGCATATACGAATACAAACTATGGATAACGAACCTCCTCGACTGCGATTACCTGACCTTTTACTTTCAATCCATGGGCAACCACTTCGTCCAACATTCCAAACCACTGCAAGCCGGCATCTCTTTGACGATCGACCTCTGAAAAAACAAAGAAAAACACAAGCACAACGCCACCCTCCGCAAATAAAACGCAATCAAAGCATCGTCCGAACGCCGTTTGGAAAAAATGGAACGGCGGAATAATTTCACGAAACGCCGTTCGAGAAAATTCTTTCGGCGATTCGTTTTTGTTTGTCTTTGCTGTGTTTTTTCGCTTCTGTTTTTCGGTTATCGGCATGGGTGTTTTCCGTTTGGCAAACAGAGGAAAACAAAAAAGCGAAAGCCTCTCGCTGTTTAATGAGGGGCTTTCGCTTTTGTCGTACGGTTGCCGATTGAAATCATACGGCGTAATGCCGTTTCTTTTCGGCAACGGAACGGGTTATTTTCTTACCTGCTTTTTCGTTAACTCGGTCAACTGTCTTTGTGCAAGCATACGGCATTCGTATTGTGCGTCTTCGAAGGTCATCGGGAAAGGAGGTGTCTTTTGCGTGAAGGCACTTGCTCCGTGCAAAGAACCTGTTATGCCCAATTCTCTTGCAACTTTCAAATATCTTATTGCGTCTATCACCACTCCCGCACTGTTAGGTGAGTCGATAACGGAAAGACGGGCATCGAAAGTAACCGGTGAGCCGCCGAATCCTTCCAATTCCAAGTGGAAGGTTGCTATTTTGTTGTCCTTGTAATAGGAGATGTAATTGCTTGGTCCTGCATATAGAAAACTTTCGTGGGAATCCAATCCGCGAATGTCGTGTTGGCAACGGATAACGTTCTCTTTGCTTATTTTCTTTGAAGCCAAACGAGAGGTGTTCAACATGTTCAAGAAGTCGGTGTTTCCTCCCACGTTCTCCTGAATGTGGCATTTCACCTTGTGTCCTCTTGCAAATGCAAGCTCTTGCAACATTTGGGAAAGGATACTTGCTCCGAATTGGCTCTTCATGTCGTCGCCCACAAGCGGAAGACCGGCATCGATGAACTTTTTCTCCCATGCAGGGTCGGAAGCTATGAATACAGGTATGCAGTTCAAGAATGCCACCTTGGCATCTATGGCACATTGGGCGTAATACTTGGCTGCCTTTTCGCTTCCGACAGGCAGATAGTTTATAAGTATGTCTGCCTTTACCTCTTGCAATCTTTTCACGATGTCGACCGAAGGTGTGGTTTCATCGACAAGGAAAGTAGTGTCAACGGGATAGGTATTATAATCCTTCATGTGGTCGGAAATACCGTCCAATATATGACCCTTTTCCACGATTACGTTGCTCTTCGGGAACTTTTCGGGTTCCACGATGTGGATTGTGCAATTCGGTTTGGCATATATGGCTCTGTCCAAAGTCTTTCCGACTTTTCTTTGATCCACATCAAAAGCTGCCACAACCTCTATATCGCTTGCTGTATAGCCTCCGATATTGCTTGCCATCATTCCCTCGGGAGTGTTGTTGTTTGCCGGATTGCCGTAGTACTCCAAGCCTTGTATCAAGGCGGAAGCACAGTTTCCGATTCCGACGATTGCTACTCTGATTTTTTCCATTGTTATTGATTTTTTACTTTGCTATTATCTTATATTTGTTTCTTGATTTCAACCTAACAGTTCGCCGACTTGCTGCAAGTCGCTTATGATTTCGTCCGCCGAAGAGGCGTCCGAGCCGTCTTCTTTCTGCCACCCCCTACCCTTCAGCCATATTGTACGGAAGCCGAGCTTCTTTGCAGGAACAATATCTTTGGGATAGGAATCTCCGATCATGAGACATTCTTCTCCTTTCAAGCCCAAGTGTTCAAGGCAATACTCATATAACCTTTTGTCCGGCTTGCTGTATCCTACGCTTGCACTTTCTACGACAAGTTCGAAGTAATCCCTTAATCCGAACTCGCTCAATACTGCTTCCACATTACCATAGAAATTGCTGATAAGGGCTATTCTGTATTTCATTGCAAGCTCACGTAGTATGCCTTGTGCTTTTCGGGTACAGGACACGGGAACGGAATAGCAGTTATTGACAAGATGTTTCAATGTTTCGGCAGATATGTCTTCGAGGATGCCGTTTTCGGTAAGGAAATCCGCCTGTAAGCGTATCTTCTTTTCGAGAACCTGCAAGAAAGTGTCGTTCGACGAGACCATTCTCTGCTTGGCAAGCATTCTTTCTCCATATACGTAGGCATTTCTCAGGTCTTCATCTTTCAGTTTCGGAAATTCCATAAGGTATTCGTCGCGAAAGATGTTGTACCAATGCACTCCGTTAGTATCCAAAGTCGCTCCGTAATCGAAAACTACTGCTTTAAGGTTATCGTATCTCATGCGGGTTTGTGTTTATACAGTTTGATAAGTATTACTCCGACGATTATCCAAAACAATTCGCTTATTCGCATTGCCAATCCTATGTAAACGCCGTTTCTTGCGGGCAATCCTATGCTTTTCAACGCCAATATCAAACCGCCTTCCTTGGTTCCGAGTTGCATGGGCGAAAAAAAGATAAGGTTGGCAAAGAGACTTGTGCCTGTGGATATGATGATGGCTTGCAGGAGATTTACATCTATGTTTATCGCTTGCATTATGAACAGTATCTCCAAGCAACCGACAATCCTCGAAAGAGTTTCCAAAGCAAGTGATTTGAAGAAGCGTGCTTTGTGATTGAAGTACAAGTCCTGTATCTGCTCATCTATGTCCCGTAAATTCCTGCAAAACTCTTCCGTCATCTTCTTTCGTGTTTTCTTTCCTATGTAAGGTATCTTGCAAAGAAGATTGAAGAAGCCCACAACGACACCTCGCTTGTAGAATTTACTGATGAACAAGGCGGCAAGCAAGCAAAGAATGATAAATCCCACCGATATGATTTTTATCGTTGTGCTTGTGCCGGGATAAACGAGTATCAGAATGAAGCCGATTATCCAAAAGACGAAATGCGACATTATGTGCATTATCGCATACATCAAAACGCAGGAGGTTGCCCGCTTTGTACCGGTGTAATCCTTCAAGCGGAGTATGCGATAAGGTTCTCCGCCGAGTGCCATCACAGGTGTGATGTAGTTGATTGCGTACCCGCTTACCGTTATGTTCAAAAGTTGCAAGAAAGATATGCGACTCTTGGTTTCTTCATCGGTAAGAATGACTTGTTTCCAAGAAAGGGCATTCAGAGGATAGACCAAAAGGCGTACGGCTATTATGGCAATGAACCACCATGCCGTACGGCGGATATTTTCCAATATCTCGCCGACGCCTATGTTGGCTATCATGATTGAGATTGCGGCAAGCCCTATTACCAAAAAGAGTATTTCGTATTTCTTCTTCACTGTTACCCCTTTATCACTGCTTCAACAAACCCGCATATTTGCTTGCGAAGCGTTCCTCTCTTATTATCAATATTGCCAATATAGCGTTCATCACCACCAAATCAAAAACGAAATACAACCAAACGCAATCCAAAAACAGGCAGATGAAGAGAAATATCACTCTTGTATTGAATTGAAGTATGTTTGTGAGCGGCATATTGCTTTTGTTCGCCGAACGTAGTTTTTCTTTCCAATCCGATGGTATGTTATCACCGAACCGTCCTCGGAGAACTTTGAGAAAGATTTGCATTTTCGGAGAAAAGAATTCCTGTTGTGCCGTATAGTTGCGGTAGAACCACATACATATTTTCTCGAATGGCTTTTCCCGAAAAGAGATTTTGCGTAATTCCTCTGTCATTGCTTCAGAATTGTCCTGTTCGCTACCCGTGGAGGATTTCAGTATGAAGAGGTGAATGTTGCGATAGTAGTCTGCCATTGCGGCATGGAAGATATGGCACACTCCCGCTGCTGAAGCGAGCAACCAAATCCACGGAGAGAAGCCTTGATTCAAAAGTCTGAAAACACAAACCAGATAAATGCATATGAACCACAGGTCTCCTGCCAAGCCGTCGAGAATTCGTCCCAAGCGTGTGTGATTATCAGTAAGCCTTGCGAGCTGTCCATCGGTGGAGTCCATCAAATTGGCGATTACCAGCAAGAGCATGCCGATTACATTGGTCTTCAAATCCGCAGGATAGAACAAAAGCCCCGCGGCAACGCCTATGAATATGCTGAATATGGTTATCATGTTCGGCGTTATGTGCAACTTGCTTGCCAACACCGCACATCTGAATCCCAAGGGACGATAAAACAAGATGTCTATCGGTTCTTCGGTATCTTGGGACTTCAAAGTGTCCTCCATTTTTACCTTTTCACTTCCTTGCATAACGATAGTGTTTTATTACATATATGCTTCGCTGCCTCCTGCGAATAATTCGAGAAACTCGGAAAGTCATTCACGTCTATTACGTAACACTCTCCTTTTTCGTTTTCGATGATGTCCATGCCGAAAACCTCCAAACCCAAGACCTCAGCCACCTTATCGGATAAGAAAACGAGCTTTGCTATGTCCAAATCGGGAACATCGGTCGTTTGTTGCAGGCTTTCCCCGAATTTATCTTCACTCGGTGCGAAGCATTCGCAAAAAGGCGTTCCGCTTATGCGATACAACTTAACCAATCTGCCGACGATATGTTCGCAAATCAAGACTTTGTCTATTCCTCTTCTGTTCAAAGTTTCGACAGCCTTGTCAAGCGAAGTCGAATCCTTGCAAAAGACGACATCGTCCTTTGTTTCAGTTTGGAAATCCGCCCTCTTGACCCAAACGCCATCTTGCAGCGGAAAATCGAATCTTGAATCCGTTTTATTATCTCGGCCTTTTATTTTTTTCTTTCGGCCATCCGTTATAATGAAACGGGGATTCATTACGCCGGATTGGCGAAGCAATTCATTCATGCTTTCTCTGAAACAATTACGACTGCCTTTCACCGAATTAACGACCCGTATTCCGGCAGTTTCGCAATCGGACAGAATATCCAAAGCCTTTTCGCTTCTTGCCATTGAAAGAATAAGGTCGAACGATAGAGGATTTACCTTCTCCAAATCGTCTTCGCAAACAGTCGTCAGCCTTATTCCCTCCGCTCTAAGAGAGGAACATATATTATCAAACAGACGTTCGTCTTTTTGTTCGCATGAAGGGGAAAATCTTTTCGCCCTTTCGACAAACAGCACTCTTCGTTTTCCTGTTTCCAAAAAGGATTTTGCTTTGTCGATGTCCCCGACATGGTCTATATCGAGTATCTTCGCAAATTCAAAACTCTTGACCTTACAACCCTTTTCAACCAACATCTGCTGGTAGTTACGCATTCGGGAAACATTCTGCTCCATTGCCGATTTCGCAACGCTCAATGCTTTCGCCCGCAAACAATAAATCCCGCCCGAAACCAAAGGTCTGGGGCTTCTTTGTTCGGAAGAATACTCCTTTATCATTCCTTCATCGTCGGCACTCACCCAAAGAGGTTTCTCATCGTCCACGTAAGAGGTCGTTGCCATAAGAGCGTCAAGCGTTTTGTCCGCAACGAAAGCGGAGATGTACTCTTTGAAAACTTCCTCATCGAATATTGTATCAACCGTTGTAAGGCAGAGTTCTTTGTTCTCGAAACCTATGTTTTCGAGTATGGAATAGAAACTGTGTGCAGAGGAAGGTGTGGATTTGATGATAAGATTTAGTAGAGGTTCTCTTGCTTTCAAATCGATGAGAAAGGCTTCCAACTGCGGAGATTGGGCATTGATGATTATGTTTATGCTTTCGGCTCCGTTGTCTTTGAAAATACGTATAAGTCTTTCCACCAACATCTCTCCCTCCAACCGAACCATCGGTTTGGGTTTGTCGAACCCTTCTTTTCTCAACCTGCTGCCTTCTCCCGCTGCTATAATCGCAAAATTCATCTCTCGAATATTTTCATTCTTAGAAAGTAAACCTCAACCTGAAACGTATTCCCCACTTGGCAATATCTGGATTGTCCAGATAGGTGAACCTTCTGACATAATCCAAACGCAATACCTTGAATATATTGTCCACTCCTATGTTAGCCTCCACGTACGGCGTACCGTTCAAACGGAAAGTCGTGTAGTCGTGATTGCCGTTATTCGGGAAGTCCATAAGGGTTTGTCTTTCCGAAGAAGGGTAATTGGAATTCGTAACCTCTCCCCACAGAGCCTTAACGGCGAATACCTCACGCCAATTCAAATGTTTTATCAGCGGAATGCGATTGAAAATATATCCGTTGAAACAATAATTGAATATCACTTGTGCATAACCGTCGGAAACGAATTCATAATAATTCATGAGGTTGAATGCCTCGTCCTGATACGCCCAATTCTGGTTCGCATGGTGTACGAACATGAGAGGAAACGGCACATTGCCGAATATCTTTCCCGCCTCCAATTCCACATCCGCATAACCGAAAGTCCAAACGAACCACCTCTTTTGTATCATTGCCTTAATCTTATGATACTCCCAGTCGCTTCCCATGATTTTTCCGCCATAAGAGTAATTCAATGTGTAAATCGGCGAAGTTGTATTGATGGTTAAACGATATTGTTGTTGCTGATAAAATCTCTCGCCTTTGGCATACCGCAATTCGACATCGACACTCGGAACCTTAACCCAATCGTATGAAGTCGAACCGTCATACGAGACGAATTTAAGGTTGGCAAGAGGTTGCTGTTGCAAGTATTGGACACCAAACTTCATCAAAAACTGGCTTTGGGTCTCCACTTCATATTCAGCTCTCAGGATTTTATCGAAAGACATCTTGTTCGTGCTGCCTCGATTGAACGATAGGAACAACCTGTCCGGCTCTCCCATCAGGAGGCTTTGTCCGTGTATTCTGGTGTTTTCCTCATACCAAACACTTATGAGGTTTTTGGGAAACTCCCATTGGTTGTACAATTTATCGGCGAAGTTATACATCGCCTTGGCTCTGAATTTGAACCTCTCGTCTTTGAAACCGTACGCAAGGAAACCCTCAAAGAAAAGATGCTTGCTGAAATTCATGTTGGTTTTTCCGCCGATACGCAACCTCAATCCCTCGACATCATTCCAACTTATGGTGTTTTCCAAAGCTCCTACGTCTATTTTATCTATCTCGACATAACCCGAGGTGAACGCCATCAGGGTTTTCAATGCCACTTTGTAAGCTCTGTAATTGTTTAACTGTGCAGCGGTGGAATAGGTCTTTACTTCGGATTCCGTCAACGGTTCTATCCTCCATTGATCCCAATATCCTGCCAAACGTTTGTTGTATCCCTCCACACGTTCCGTCAAATCAAGACTGCCATACACGTTCTTGTCCCGTTCTCTTCCGAAAACGTAATCTCCGAACACTGTTTTCTTCCTCAAAAACAACTGTATGCCGTAAATACTCAGCTCTGCATTGACATCGTCCGACTGTTTTATGATTTTACCCTCCTTTTCGTCATACGTCTGTGTTATGGAGAGTTCCTCGACAAAGTTCACCCCGCTCATCTTATGCACTCCCAATTCGGAATGAAGCAGAGAGTAAGTACTGTCCGCAAGACTTATCCACAACGTTCCGCTGAAACCGATATCTCTTGCATTGGCAGGATTGAACAAAATCTTCACACACTGCTTTCCGTTGAAATCGACCGTATCTCCAAGATAGAAATGGTAAAGCGTAACACCGGCTCCGCTCAACGGAGAGACGAAATCGTTGCTCAAAATATGGATTTTATCCTCATATAAGTCCACATCGGAAACAACTTCGTTCAAAAGGCTCTCCAAACTCTGCGGATCAAGAAATTTGCTTACCTCCACATCTTTTTGAGCCATAAGAACGGTACGACGACTCTTCGGATCTTTCCTGTAATAATACTCTTTCAACTGCTCCATGAAGTAAACCGGCAAATACTTCTTCTCACTCAATGGAGAGGTTTGCACATTGTCGAAAACATACTGCATGTTTTTGAACATGCCTTTGTTTTTCAAACTGTCTTTCAAGCCCAAGATGGAAATTTCCGTCTTAATGTGAGACCTCATTTCGTAGAACGGTTCGCTTTCCGGCCATTTAAGTTCTTTGTGCTTCAAGACTTCTTTCATTATCTCGACGGCAGGATTTCCTTTTCTCTTGTATCGCTGTCTTTTTGCCGTTACCTTAGCCTCCTCCAAACTTACCGATTCCGGTTTCAACTTCACGTTTATCGTCTTGGAACTTCGTCCGTCTGTAACGAAACTGTAAGGGAAGTACCCTATAAAACTGAAATGAACGCTGTCGATAGCCATTTTACAAACCACTTTGAAGTTTCCATCCTCGCCTGTGGTCGTTCCTCCGATCACTTTACCGTTCTTGAACAAGGAAACATTGACATAAGGCAATACTTCCCCCGTTTTCTCATCAAGGACTTTACCAGAGAAAACAGCTTGCCCCATACAGCAAAAAGAACACAAACCCAACAACAAAGTTATTGCAATTCCTCTCATTCGTCAACGCACATTTTACAACATTTTATCATCGTAGAAAACTCTTTTTTATTGTAGAGTTTTCGGAAAAATGAAACAACCGAACCATTTACCTTATCAATGAAGCAGAAAAAAAGACTTCTCCATTCAAATCGGCAAACAATCTCTTTCTACGTCGCAACTGCAAACAAGGCTTGGCGAAAGCTATTGTTTATCGTACTTCAAAACCTGTTCGGAGAAGAATTCCAACTCCACACCGGCTTGTGCAAACATTTCTTCGCTCTCCCTGCCTGCATGATACTTCATTTGGCAGACCACTCTCTTAATTCCGCAGTTGATTATCATCATCGCACAGGTTCTGCACGGTGTCATGCGGCAATAGAGCGTCGCTCCGTCCAAAGAAATGCCCCTTCTCGCAGCTTGGCAAATGGCATTCTGTTCGGCATGCACCGTACGCACGCAATGCGTACTCACTTTACCGTCCTCATCTATCGTTTGCTTGAACAAATGCCCCACATCATCGCAATGTGCCAAGCCTCTCGGCGAACCGACATAGCCCGTAACCAAAACCTGACGGTCTTTCACCACTACGCAACCGCTTCTTCCCCTGTCGCAAGTGGCTCTCTTGGAAGCCGCATCCGCCAATTCCATGAAGTACTCGTCCCATGAAGGACGCAACCTCCTCTCTATCTCATGCAGAACTTCGTCAACCAGCCTTTTCAACGCCTCCACATCGGAATTGTTCAAAAAAGCATAATCCGCCATCTTCATGCAGCTGCCTATATTCTGCTCATTCTCCCCGCTTGAAGACATTTCCCTCTGCTCGTTCGCCACAAAAGTATCGAAATCCACATTATCCGTCGAACTCTTCCTCAACCTTATTCTCTCATATCTCTTCTTCAAATCGGCATCGACCGAGAACAAATAAAAATTCCCGTTCTTTCTCAACAGCTCCACCTCTTTCGGATTGCGAATGCTCTCGATTACGCAATTCGCACCCTTGGACAAGGCTTCCTTTTCTATACACCTGACAATGTAATCTGCACCGTGTTCTTTTCTCAGGAAGTTCGCAACCGCTGTCATGCTGTCTCTGTTCACCTCCAAGCCCCTTTTCTCGATCTCCTTCACGAGAAAATCTCTCACGGAGTAATGAACGAAGCCTCTTTCTTTGAGACATTCCACGATGGTACCCTTTCCCGCACCCAATGTGCCGGTAATTCCTATCAAAATCATACCTTATATTTATATTTCACCTCGGCAAGGTCTTTATTCGCCTTAACGATTTTCTCTTTCAAGCTCTCCTTGTATTCCGACATCTTTTTCTTCAAATCCTCATCGCCTGTCGCCATTATCTGCATTGCCAATATGGCAGCATTCAACGCTCCGTTTATGGCAACCGTGGCAACCGGTATTCCGGGAGGCATTTGCAACATTGCCAAAGCTGCATCCAACCCTTCCAAAGACGACTTGATGGGTACACCTATCACAGGCAACGGTGTCATTGCCGCAATCACGCCGGGCAAATGAGCCGCCATGCCCGCCCCTGCTATTATAACCTCTATGCCTCTTCGAGCCGCACTCGTGGCAAACTCTTCCACCTCCTTGGGTGTTCTATGTGCCGAAAGGGCATTGATTTCAAACGGGATTTCCATTTGATCCAAAAACTTGGCAGCCGCTTCCATGACAGGCAAATCGGAAGTGCTACCCATTATAATACTTACTCTTGCTTTCATACAACTGCAATTTTCACCTTCTTTTGAATTTGCAAAGATAGGATTTTGGCACCAATTCCGGCAGAAGTCGATACAAAATAATCCGACCAAACGGCGTTTCATTTGATTTTTGATGTATCTTTGCAAGCCGATTATTCGATTAAACGAAAAAGTCAAACGAAAAACCCGATGTGCAAATCGGCTTATAACAAAACATGTTTTGAAAATGGAAGAAAAAAGAGAGTACCGCTCTTGGAAAAGACCGGAAAGAGAGGAAAGAAGATTCGGAAACGAAAACGGCTTTCACAGAGATTATGAAAACAGAAGCCCTATTCGCAGAAGAGAAGAGGGAAATTCTTATCGCAGTGAACGAAACGATGTACAAGGAAACGGAATGCGTCCCAAAAGACCCCGTATCATGAGACCTGTAAGGAATGACAGGACATACGAAAACGCTTCGGATTTCAGAGAAAGAGACAGTCGCCCGTACAGAAACGAAGAAAGAGGATTTGCTCCGAGAAGAAGGTTTCAAAATGAAGAAAGAACCTTCAACAGAGAGAACGGACGCAATTTTGAAAGAAGAAACACCGGAGAGAGAAACAATTCCGACAAACCATTCAGGAAGAACAGAAGATACTACACCGCAAAACCCGACATTGCGAACGCGGAAGACGGATTGATAAGACTGAACAAATATATCTCGAATTCCGGAGTTTGTTCCCGACGAGAAGCAGACCTTCTCATTGCCGCAGGCTCGGTTACGGTCAACGGCGAAGTGGTAACGCAAATGGGATACAAGGTAAAAGACACCGATGAGGTATGCTACGACGGCAGAAGACTGTCCAACGAGAGGAAAGTATATCTTCTGCTCAATAAACCGAAAGGCTTCATCACCACGGTCGAAGACCCGCAAGACAGGAAAACGGTGATGGCACTCGTAGGCAAAGCATGCAGAGAAAGGATTTACCCTGTCGGCAGATTGGATAGAAGCACAAGCGGATTGCTCCTCTTCACCAACGACGGAGAATTGACAAAGAAACTCACGCACCCTTCCTACGGAGCGAGAAAAATATACCACGTCGAATTGGATAAGCCCGTAACCAAAGCCGACATGCAGACCCTGCTCGACGGAATAGAGTTGGAAGACGGAATAGCACGAGTGGACGACATACAATACGTGGAAACGGCAAACAGCAAAAAAGTTGTGGGAGTGGAACTGCACTCCGGCAAGAACAGAATAGTCCGCCGAATGTTCAATCATTTGGGATACAAGGTGGAAAAGTTGGATAGAGTATGCTTTGCAGGCTTGACCAAGAAAGATATACCGAGAGGACATTACAGATTTCTCGATCAAAAAGAAGTAGCCTTCTTGAAGATGTAACAGCCGACCATACAGGCAAAACACCAGCACAGGTTGCCGATACAAAGGAAACGAAAGCACAATGCAAAGAAATGCAAGGCTTTCGTTTCCTTTCTTTATTGCCGACGCACAATCGAAATACCGATATTGCCACACAAAAAAAGCGAGTTCGGAAATTCACGCCGAAGCCCTGACCGCCTCAAACGCAGTTTGAAGAAAATGAAACGCCGAAAGAATTTACCCGAACGGCGATTTATTTTCACTAAACGCCGTTCGGCTTTCGTGCTTTGCAAGTCTTTGATTTTCCGATAATGGAAAAGGCATGCCGAAATGCTGTCGGCATGCCTTCTTTCTATTGTTTAATACTGTTCTTCGGACGTTGAAATAGAGCGTCCCGCTTTTTCTCTTTTCAGCTTAGAACATATAAGAGAAACTGAACATTACATTGTGAGTGTGAATAGCGTCGCTTTTTAGCACTCCGCCAACTTTAACCTCATCAATCACCGGTGTAAGGCCGTAAACGTATCTTGCACCTACGGACATGTTCTTTGCGATATTGAATCTCGCACCAAGGGCAAGACCCAATTCAAAAGTGTTGTAGGCATCATCGTCATAATCAAAATCGCCGTCCCTAAGATCGTCAGGCAATAAAGCTTCCGGAATATTTGTATCCACATCCATATGACCTTTCAAAGAAAGATTGAAACCGAATTGAGGACCTGCTTCGAGCGTCAATTCTCTGATGGGAGTGAATTGGAACATTATGGGAACTATCAACTTATGAGCCGTGGTATGATAGTTGACGTTAGCATAATAACCACCGATTTCTGGACTTTCTATTTTCCACGCATTGCCTTCCATGGAGTACATCAGTTCCGGTTGAATGGCAAACATTTTGTTGAACTTGATGTTTGCGAAGCCTCCAACGTGGAAGCCTACTCTCCATTTGCTTTCGTCCTGCGTCCAAGTGGAAAGATTCAAACCTCCCTTAACGCCAAATCCTACTTTTTGTGCTTTCGCACCCGTTGTTGCACACAATGTCATGACTGCTGCAACCAAACAAATGATTGTTTTCTTCATTGCTTTTACTGTTTTTGTGTTAGTGTTCGTTCTTAAAATCGATACCTATATCGTATCGCCCTTCTGATTTATTGCATAAACGTCGCAAATTTTCTTTTGGTTCAATACGGGAACAACATTGCAGGTGTCGATTCTGAAGGTATAGTCGAAGACATCGTCCATCTTGTGTTTGCGTAAACGGTGTATGTGCGAGGCATTTTCCATGTACTCTCTCGGATTATGCTTTGCCGCCTGCCATACAGCCAATGCCGCATGTGTGGAGTCGTTTTTATTCTCGAATTTGCCGCTTTCCAACAAACGCTCAGCCAAAGCCCCTGCGAAAGCCGTATCTTCAAGGCTTAGTGTATTCTTCCAGCCGGAGCAGAAAATCTGAACGTCTTTCTCCATCAAGGAAAGGTAATCGGCAAGGGCGGAAAGGTTGCTGAACGCTCCGATTGCTATTTGCAGAGGATTGCTTTCCGAAGCCATGGATATGGCAACGGTGCCATTGGTTGTGGAGTGGACGATTTCTTTTCCGCAAACTCTTTCTCGGGTAAACTCCAAAGCCGAGTTACCCCAATCGGCAAAAGGAAAAGTTTTCTCTATTCTCTCTCCTGCCACCAAATAGCCTTTATCCTTGTATTGCTTCGCCTCCTCTATGCTTCGTACCGGTATCATGGCTTTCGCACCGTTGCGAATGGCGGTGCAAATCGATGTTGTGGCTCTGAGAATATCGGTAACCACACAAATATGAGTGTCGTTCATTGTCCTGAACGGGAAAAGAGCAGGACTTAAAATTGTTTCTATCTTTTGCATGTCTCGTTTGACTGTCTTTTTATTCCACTATTGCGAACGTTCCCCGCTTTACGATTTTCTCCCCTTGGTCATTGACAAATTCCAATACATATATATATGTACCCGGGTGGCAGAACTCTCCTTTGAACTTGCCGTTCCAACCGCTCGACGGGTCGTCGGTTTGAAAAAGAAGGGCAGCCTGACGGTTGAATATGCGGAAAAGGTAACTGCCTTGAAGAACGAAGCGGCATTCCGGCTTGAAGATATTGTTCTCTGCCCCTTTCGGCGTAAAGGCGTTGGGCATGAAGACAAGGCTTTCGTGCTTTGTGAATGCGGAATTGCTGTTTGCTGTTTGCTGTTTGCCGTCTTGACCCTGTCCTTGCTCTATTGCCTGAACGAAATAGCCGTTCTCGCTTACCGAAAAGGCAAGTTCGTGCGATGTGTCGGTATAAGAATTGGCAGAAGTGGAACTTATCATTATCGGAAGAGGCTCCGAATAAGAGAAACGGAAGATGTCGTAACGTTCAACGGGGTTCTGCCAACCCGTATAAGGCGTCCAAGACAATACATTCTTATCAGGGTCGGAGCAATCGAGAGATAAATGCATTGGACAAACAGATTCGGAAGATTTGTACGATAATCCGCACTCATCGGGAGCCGAAAAAGTGTAACAAAACAAATGTTCAGCCGCCGAAGATGGCAGTTTATCCGTATAAGTCAGTGTATTTTGCCCCGTATAAGCCAATTCGGCAACAATCACACGGTTTCCGCCATCTGTGGAACGCTGCAGGCGATAAGCACTTACGGGCAATGAGCCATCGACATGGAATTCCAAATCTGCCTCTGCATTATTCTCCCGTATGGAAACACGTCGTATTTCGATGAAATCAACTTGCCGTGAAACGGATACGTCAACCGTTACGGCATTAGAGTTTGCCGTTATGCCGTTATTTGAAACCGCTTCCACGTAAAAGTCGCAACTGCCGAGGCTTAAATCGATTTGTACCTCTTCTTCGGTATCAACGGTCGAACGAACGAGACTGTAACCGGCGGAAGCGGCACTTCTGTAATATATGTTGTACTTCTCCACTCCGCCCTCGAAGTCCCGATATTCGTTCCACGAGAGAAGAACGCGGTCGGAGCAATCCATGCGTTGTTGTTTCAAGACAATATTCGTATGAGTGTCCGTTCGCAAACTTGTATTGAAGCAAGTATCGAATGCCATCACCGCAAGCGAATTACGTTCCTCCACATTGCATTGTTCGCAAACATAGTTTGCCGCATCGGCTCCCCAAACCGTATCTATCGCAACGCAGGGACTGCCGGCACAAATGACGTATCCATACACGTCAACGGAGGAGGACGGAATCCAATGTAGGTTTAGTTTCTGTGTATCCACATCGACGGAAGAGGTTTGCAGGATTGGTTCGGATGGGATTTCAGAATCGATGACTTCGATCTTCACTTGATTGGAACGGGACAGGCAGGCATTATCGTTTTCCACTTCCACCTTGTAGAGAATCGAATCTTTGCAAATCCGTGGCAACGTATCGACATAATGAGTTTCCGATGTGGAACGAATAAAGTCCCAATCCGCTTCATCGTTCATGCGTTTGCGATAAATCTTATACTCTTTTCCCTCGCTGCCATGCGGCGGCTCTGCAAGCAAATCGTTCCAAGCAAGAGTCGCTGTATTGTTTTGATTTATCATAACGGTGAGAAAAAGCGTCCGAATACTGCTTTCGACAGCCGTTCCGCCCGCAGCAATCGCCTTAACCTTGTATTGCACCGAAGCATTCGCCGCATTGCTTGCGTTATCAGTGTATTCCGTTGCAGTCGTATTGCTTTCCGTTCCGATAAGGTCGTAATCGCCCGTAGCGGAATTATAAACCGACACCTCGTATCTCTCGAATGCTCCTGCGGGTCGGGCAAGAAAAGAAAGCGTTGCAGAACCGTCTTCGTTCACTCTTGCACAGCAAACATCGATGCTTTGAGCCGACAGCCCGAAAGCATGGAACAATACTATGTAATACCACAACACTGTCTTCTTCATACGTAAGAATATATTATTCCACGAATTTCTTATCGCAAACAAGCACTTTGCTCATCTTTTCCGTTCTAAGATATTTCCGAGCAAGCTCTCTGATGTCTTCAGGTCTTGTTTCGACTATTGCTTTCTGCATATCGTCGAAATAAGACAAAGGATAATCGCTACGTCTCAGCACAGAAAACTTCTCTGCCATGTCGAACACTCCGTCCAATCCCCGTAAGCATTCTCCCAAAAGGTAATTCTTCAAAACGCAAAGCTCTTTTTCTTCCACTCTTTCGTTCTGCAATTTCTCTATTTCCTTGTCTATTTCCTTGAAAGTCTCCTTTGCTTTCTCCGCCTTGACATCCGCAAGGGTGGAAAGCACGGCACAGTTTCTGTAAGTGGTAACGTACGAACCTATCGAGTAAGTATAGCCCTTCTCTTCCCTTATATTGGTCATCAGACGCGAGCCGAAATAACCTCCGAACAAAGCCACAAGAACCTTGAACGGCATGAAGACCTTATCTTTATGCGATATGCAGACGTTTCCTGCCCTGAGGCTCGCCTGCACCGCCTTATCCTTATGCACAAAAGCCGTTTCGACTTGCGGCAAAGCCGTTACAGGCTCTTCCTGCATGGAATGAACCTTTCCTTTGCCCCAATCGTTCGAGCCGAAGTTTTGTTCCAATGTTTTCAAAAGTTCATCCGAGAAATTGCCTGCAAGAGATATTTCGCACTCCTTTGAAGAGTAAAACTCGTCATAGAATTCCCGCACATCATCTCTTGACAACAAATCGAAATCACTTGCCTTTCCGAAGCCGGAAAGAGGATTTTCAGCAGAGAAAAGAAGTTGATAAAACTTCTTGTAGGCAATCATGTTCGTCTTGCGGCTGTTCAGCTCGACGGATTGGCGTTGCTTGCTTTTGTAAATATCGAATTCTTTTTCCGCATACAACGGTTGCTTGATTATAAGTTCCACAAGCGGCATTATTTGTGCGGAATATTTCTTCAAAAAGTAGAATGCGACCGATGTACTCTCCCTGTCGGTGGATTTTTCCACGTATGCGGCATAATAATCCAGTTTATCAGCCATCATTGCCGCCGACATATTGCCGCTGCCTTCCGTAAGAAGGTTTGCCGCTGCAGCTGCCGTGAAATATTTCTTTTGATTGTTGCTGCCGGCATTGGCAAAAATAAATTCCAAACGCACGACCTCGCTATCCTTGTCGGGAAAACAGGCGAGAGATACTCCGTTCGGGAACACGATTTGTCGTTGTTTCAAATCGGGAAGTCGAAATGAAAAATCGGAAAACAAAGGCAGTTCGTTCATAAGTCAATTCAAATTAAAATTCCACCGTCAACTTGGCGTTTATCTGCGATGGAGTGAGGTAATTCGGCACTCCGTAATATTTGTTCGAGTAATCAGCCACCCAGAAGTAAGAAATCACGTTCTTACTCGAAAAGACATTGAACCATTCCACATTAAGCCAAATTCTCTTGAATACTTTCATGAAATTGCTTTGAGCCCATTTCGTATTCTCGTCCTTTATCCGGAAGGTGAAAGCTATGTCGCACCGCAGATAATCGGGCATTCGGTTCGTCTGAAGGTATCTTTCGGAGTTCGGAGCCCCGTATGGGTAACCGCTTCCGTAGTTGAAATTGAGATAAACCCTCAAATACGGCATTCTCGGCACATAATCCTGAAATGAAACGTTGATATTGTATAATTGGTCGGTCGGTCGCGGAATATATCCTGCTCCATCACCATCTATATCCTCTTCCGTATTCATCAGAGACAGCGTCAACCATGAGTCTATTCCTTTTATGAATTCCCCGTACAGCCTCATGTCTATACCTCTCGCATATCCGACGGCATTATTTCGGGCAGTGTATCGCAGTTGTACGTTATCCACTCGATAAGGTATCAAATCCCACATGTATTTATAATATACCGATGCGATGAATTTGAAGGGACGTTCCAACATGGTGAAGTTCCAATCCGACGAAAGAACGAAATGCCACGATTTTTGCGAGCGAATATCCTTGTTTATCCTGCCTGTCTCGTCTCTCAATTCCTTATAAAAAGGACTTTGGGCGTATAAGCCTGTTGCAAAACGAAACAACAAATCTTTTTTTGAGGCAGGAGAAAAGCCTATGCTTGCTCTCGGCGAAAAGAAAACCTCATCATTGAAATCCCAATAAGAAGCTCTCGCTCCCGCATTCAGGAACCACTTGCCCGCTTTCGTGCTTATGCTCCAATCTCTCTGTATATAAGCCGTCAGACGATTGGAAGACATGTCATTGTCCGACTTGAAGACGTTTTGCAAAGCCGGAGGCGTTACCGTGTCATACACTCCCGGCACATCGGGATTGGAAGGTATCGTATAGCCTGCCGAATCCACCATCTTCCATTCGTTCATTCTGTCGTTGATGAGTTCTCTCTGATATTTCAAACCCCATCTCAACTTGCCGCCTTTGCCGTATTTCAGTCCCTTATGTTCGATATTGTAAATGTTTGCGACGAGGTGATTTCTTGCATGCTCCTTATACGTTCCTATTCCACGTTCCAAGCCCTCATCGTCCCCGTATCCCAAGCCGGTCTCGGACAACCAGTACTGTCCCTGTATGTCGTAATTCACTCTTTCATCGGTTGCAAATCCCGAAACTATGAATTTCAATTGTAAATCCTTTGTAGGATTGTGCGTAAGCATGAACGCCCCGAACAAAGAGGAGAATTTATCGGCTTCCTGCCCGTCAAAATAAACCTTTAACTTCAAAAGCTCATATAGATTTCCAAAAGACGTTTCTCTGTTTTGGGGAATGAACTCATATTTATTGTAAGCCACGTTGCCGAGAAAGGCGAGTTCCGTCTTCTCATTCAAGTCATACGTTGCATAAAGTTGCAAATCGTTGAAAGAAGGGAAGTAATCGCCCTCCGTATCCATTGCGGAAATAAGGTGTTTGGTGTTTTTGTTTCTAAATCCCAACTGATAAGTGAAACGACTGCCCAATGCTTGTTCCACATGCAGGCTTGCACCCAACAAACCGAAAGAAGCCGAGGCTGAAAACTCCTGCGGCTTACGGTATTTTATATCCAAGACCGACGACATCTTGTCTCCGTATTTCGCATCGAAGCCTCCGGAGGAGAAAACGATGTCCGAGACCATGTCGGAGTTGATGAAACTCAACCCTTCCTGCTGTGCGGAACGCACAAGGAAAGGACGGAACACCTCAATATCGTTTACATACACCAAATTCTCATCAAAGTTTCCTCCCCTCACATTATATTGCGAACTGAGCTCGTTGTTGGAGGACACTCCGTCGAGACTTTTCAATATGCTCTCCACTCCGCCGGTAGGACCTGCCACATTCTTCGCCCATTCCGAACTTATGCGGGTCAGCCCTTCCTCTCTCGAATTATCGCCTCTGACTTCCACTGCCTGCAAAAGCGAAGACTCTTCGACAAGTACAAAATCCAATCTGTGTTTTTCTCCTTTTCTCAAAACCAAAACTCTTTCCTCTTTCCTATATCCTACAAAGGAGACAACCACTTTCAACTTTTTGTTGTCGGGAACCTCGAAAGAATAATTACCCTTATCGTCTGCCATGCTTCCAACAGGCTTGGACAAATTCACAACGCCTACATTGGCACCCGGCAAGGCGTTCCCTGCACTGTCGCTCACGATACCGAACAGCACGGCACCCTTTTGCGAAAATCCGGCAATGAACCCGAAAATCAAAACGATGAAACAAACTATCCTTTTCAAGCCCTGTGTTTTTGACAGCAAATTTAGGCAAAATCTCCGAACCGTCGGCAATGCAGAAAGCAAAAAAGCAAGACTACGTACCATTTATTTCTCATTTCTTATCGCCGCCTCTACACACCACATCGCCATACCCTCGCAGCCAAACGCCGTTCGCAAAAAATAAACCGCCGAAAGAATTTCGTAAAACGGCGATTCAAGAAATTCTTTCGGCGGTTTAATCTTCACAAATCGGCGAAATGCCGTTTTGGAACATCATTCGATTTTTATGATGTTTGTTATTGCCGTAGCAAACGGGTTACCAGTCTTTGGTGTATTCGTCGCTGACGGTGCCTTGTTGCAGTTCCTGTACGTAGTTGCTGCAATCCATATCTATTTCCAAGGAAGGCGGACGGTCGAAATCGCCTTTGTAGAAATTGAGTTTGGGATTTTTCTCGCATTTCTGCATGAACAGTCCATAGACAGGCAATGCCATGGAGGCTCCCTGACCGAGGGCGGTGCTGCGGAAGTGTATGCTGCGAAGTTCTCCGCCGACCCATACGGCTGTTGCGAGTTTTGGGTTTATGCCGATGAACCAACCGTCGGAGTTGTTGTCGGTTGTTCCCGTCTTGCCGGCTATGGTGCTGCGTAATCCGTATTTATATCTCAGCCTTGCTCCCGTTCCGCTATCCACAACGCCTTTCATGAGTTCCAAAACGAGGTATGCGGTTTCTTCATCCAAGGCAGCGTTGCTTTTTGTGTTGAAGACCTCCAAGACCATGCCTTTGTTGTCGCATATTTTCGTTATGAATATAGGATTTTTATGCACTCCCTTGTTGGCGAATGTTGCCATTGCTTCTGCCATTTCCATGACCGAGAGGTCGGCTGTGCCGAGACAGATGGAAGGGACGGCCGGCATGGGGGTGGTGATACCCATTTGTTTGACGAGGTTGACGACGGATTGCGGCGTGGTGTAGTCTTTTATCAGTGCGGCGGAGACAAAGTTCACAGAGTTTGCCAACGCCCATTTCAAGGAGACCATTTCTCCTTCTCTTGCTTTGTTGGAGTTCTTCGGTGTCCAATTATCGTAATCTTCAAAGGTTACTGGGGTGTTGGAAATCTCGAAGCATGGAGACAGGTCGCTGTCTTTCATGGCTGCGGCATAGACGTATGGTTTGAATGTGGAGCCTACCTGTCGGCGACCGAGCTTTGCATTGTCGAATTTGAAGTGCTTGTAGTTTATTCCGCCGACATAGACTTTGATATGACCTGTTTGCGGTTCTATGCTGACCATTCCTGTGTTCAGGAAGTGCTTATAATATCGCAGACTGTCCCATGGGGACATCACGGTGTCTTTATCGCCGTTCCAAGTGAAGACTCTCATCTTGGTTTTCTGCTCGAAGTTGGCTTTTATTTCTTTATCGCTCAAGCCTTCTTCTTTCAAATCTCTGTAACGGTCGGAATTTTTCATCGCTTGCAGGTAATATTTTTCTATATCTGCCCTGCTTATGCCTGTGAACGGTGCATCACGATAGCCTTTCGTGTGTTTGAAAAATTCGTTTTGCAGATACTTGAAATGTTCCTTCACCGCATCTTCGGCGTTTTTCTGCATTTGGTAGTTGATTGTGGTGTATATTCTCAATCCGTCTTTGTGTACGTCGTATTGGTCGCCGTTAGGCTTGTAGTGCGTCTTGCACCAATCTTTCATATAGTTGCGAAGCATTTCGCGAAAATAGGTTGCAATACCTTCATCATGAGCCTGCGGATTGTATTTGAGCTTTATTGGTTGTGCGGATTTGGCTTCCAGTTGTTCGGGAGTAAGATAGCCGTACTTCTCCATTTGAGACAATACGGTGTTTCTTCTTTTCAAAGCGTTCTCAGGGTTTCTCACGGGGTTGTATGTGGTCGGAGCTTTCAACAATCCTACCAAAACGGCTGCTTCTTCGACTTCCAGTTCCGAGGGAAGTTTGGTAAAGAAAGTATGGGAGGCCGCTTTGATTCCGAAAGCGTTGCTTCCGTAATCCACAGTGTTGAGATACATGGAAAGGATTTCGTCCTTGGAGTAATTCCTCTCCAACTTGATTGCGACTATCCACTCTTTCAGTTTGGCGTAAACCGTGCCGACAGCCGACTTCTTCTCTCTCGGGAAAAGATTTTTGGCTAATTGCTGCGTCAGTGTGCTTCCTCCACCCGAACTTTTGTGGCCTCCCAATATTGTTTTGGTCAATACCCTGAACAAGGAGCGGGCATCTATTCCGGAATGTTCCCTGAATCTTGCGTCTTCGGTTGCTATGAGTGCGTTTATCATATTCGGAGAGATGTCTTTGTAGTTGACGTTGGAACGATTCTGTATTCCGATATAACCCAACAGTTCTCCCGAATCCGCATATACCTCGGTGGCAAGATTGGCTTTCGGGTTCTCCAATTCCTCGAAAGTAGGCATAAATCCCAACCAGCCGAAAGATAACATCGTAAAGAAGATTGCTATCAGAAACAGGACGCAAAGGTAGCTTACCCACATGATTCTGACATACCTTTTGTTATCGCTGTTCTGTTGTTGCTTCTTCAAGGGTTTCTTATTCTGCATTTGTTTTCTGCTTTCTTTTTTTTGCTTAATCCTGATACTCTATGTGCAAGCCCACATCTCTTATTCCGACGAGCGAACTGTCGCTCGTGGCTTGGTAAATTTCAAAGACGTACCTGCCTTTCTGCTTGAACTCCACGTTCTTTGCTATCCAAAAGCGATTATCCTTAACATCGAAGCTGCCTTTGCCCTTCCAAGTTCCGTCGGGATAGGCAAGGTAGCATTCTATCGTGTCTGTCCGTGTAATGCTTCCGTCAGGCAATATGGTCTTCATGAAAAAGTATATGTTGTTATAGGGATAGTCAGTGGTGTTCCGCACATTCAGTGCCATTTTATACTTGTTCGAAGTGTTCTTTACGTCAAATTCATAGAAGATTTTGTCATCTGCTTTCCACGATTCGGAATCTACGGTTTTGTTTTCGTCATATACGACGTTGCTGTTACATGATGTAAACAGGAATACCAGCAACGGAATAATGACAAAGAGTTTCAATGCTCCGGAATGCGGTTTCGATTTCAGGAAATTGGCATTCGATTTCATCTTTGTGCGTCGGATTTGTTGTCTTTGTTCTTTTCGGCAAAGGATTCTATGTCATCGGGCAGTATATTCCGCTTGTTGTCTTGGATTATTTTCTTTACGGAATTGACGGATAGCGGTATCAGTTCGGGAGAGTTTTGATACGAATACCACATCAGGCATTTGAATACATCGGTTTTGTGATATATCGCTTTGCCTTTCTTTGTCTCCAATGCCACTCCTTGTTCCGGAAACGACTTCAAGGCATCTACATAAACATCATACTCATAGTTCAAACAGCATTTAAGTTTGCCGCATTGCCCTGCAAGTTTCTGAGGATTGGGAAATAGTTGCTGTGTCTTGGCAACCGAAGTGGATACCGAATGAAAGGAGTTCAGCCATGTACTGCAGCATAATTCTCTGCCACATGTGCCTATGCCTCCGAGGCGACCTGCTTCCTGCCTTGCTCCTATTTGTTTCATCTCTATCCTTATGCGGAATTCCTCTGCCAATGACTTTATGAGTTGGCGGAAATCCACTCTGTCGTCTGCCGTATAGTAGAATATGGCTTTGGTTCCGTCGCCTTGAAATTCCACATCGTTTACTTTCATCTTCAAATCGAGGCTGCCTGCCAAGCGTCTGGTCTCGAAAATCATGCCATCTTCCTTTTCGATGGACTGCAACCACTTTTCTATGTCCGTAACCTTTGCTCTGCGGTAGAGTTTCTTGATGTTATCGCCGTTTTCCACCTTTTTCTTCTTCATCTGAATGCGGCACAACTCGCCTTTCAGGGTAACTATTCCTATATCATGCCCCGGCGTTCCTTCCACTGCCACAATGTCTCCCTCGCAAATCTCCAATCCTTCTGGCAAACGATAGAAATCTTTCCTCGAATTCTTGAATCTGACCTCCACAACGTTGCATTCTCCTGTGTTTGACGGCGTATGTATGTGTTCCATCCAGTTGTGGACGTTCAATTTGGAGCAACTGTCCCGCTCCATTTTGCTTACGGGTTTGTAACACTCCGGTTTCCGACAACATGCTCGTGAAAGCAATACATTAGGCTCGTAATGCGTTCTGCCCATGTCTGGTTCTTCATCGAAATATGGGTGTGTGAATTGTTCCAAACCCACAACCTCTTCTCTGTCGTCCTGTTCCACAAGTTTGCGACTCGATTGTGCAGCCGTACGGTTTGATTGAGGGGTTTCCTCCTGTTGTTTGCTTGATTCTTGTTCTGTATTTTCGCTTGTGTTTTCTATCATCTGTTTATGTATTGTGTCTTTTGGTATGACCTTTTCTTTACTTCTTGTTCAACTGCATGCCGAGTTGCAGGCTCAAATCGAAGAACAGTATCTTGGAATTGGCGTTTCGACCGATATGATAGCGAGCTTGTTCCAACAAACGGGAGATTGCCGTTATATTGTTGCCGTTCACGAATTTGGAAAACTTGTTTCTGAACTCACTTTCCTCATCTCCGAACAGGCTTCCTTTGATTGGCATTCCCATATTGCACATAAAACACTCCCTGAACAACTCCGAAGCATGGGAAAGGAAGTTCTTCTGCGTTTCCCTGCCCGTTTTGGCAATCTGTTCGACCCAAAGCGATATTTCGGAGGCTTTGCTCCTGTACAGAAATGCCGCTCTCGTCCATTTGATGAACGATTCCGTGAATTCTTTTTTCGTTTCGGCATCATATTGCAGGGCTTTTATGAGGTCGCCTTCTGCATTTGCTGCCATGATTGCGGCTTTTTCCGGAACGATGTGCTTTTTCTCGACGAGGTAATGCTCAATCGAGGTGTCCTCAATCGGAAGCACCTTCACCAACTGCGTTCTCGACAATATGGTCGGCAATATGGCTTCGGTGTTTTCGGTAATCAGGAGAAACAAAGTACCATCGTAGGGTTCCTCAAGTATCTTTAAGAGTTTGGGAGCAGCATCATGACGCAACCTATCGGCACACCATATTATCATTATCTTGTATGGCGACTCGTAGGTCGTCATCGTCAAATCCCGAATTATCGAGGCTGCATCGCGGACATTGATTTCGCCTTGCTTATTGTCCACTTTCAAGTACTCGAACCATGAATTTACGTCTATGTATCCCTCTTTCTCCGAAACGAATTCCCTAAACTCTTCCATGAAAAGAGCGGATTCGTTATTCTTATCGACCTTTTTCGTTGTCGTGTTCGGAAAAATGAAATGCAAATCGGGGTGAGCCAGCTTGGAATACTTCAAACACGACGGACATTTGCCGCAAGAATCTCCGTGAAGCTCGTTTTCGCCTGCCGATTCATTGTATTGGCGGTTCGTGCAGCTGACAAATTGAGCATAAGCCAAAGCCATGGCAAACGTTCCGCTGCCTGCCGCTCCGGCAAACAACTGTGCGTGCGGCACTCTCTTTTCTTTCACCGCCTCAATCAAGGAGTTCTTCAACTGTATCTGTCCTGTGATTTGTGCAAACTGCATTTTCTTTGCGTATTTCTCTGTATTCGACCTTTTATATCAGCGATACAAAACCCGAAATTCCTGCAAAGGTATCAAAATTTGCCGATACCTTTGCAGGAATACCCGATTTATTTCTCTTGAAGCAAAGTGTTAATCCCTGTTTCCGAAGATTCTTAGCAGGTAAAGGAAGATATTGATGAAGTCGAGGTACAACGACAATGCTCCTATCAAGGCTATCTTCGCCGCATGCTCGCTTGTGTTGTCCGCCTCTTGCAAAGCGTTCTTTATTTTATTGGTGTCATACGCCGTAAGACCGACAAAGACCAAGACACCTACGTAGCTGATAATCATTCCGAATGTTCCGCTCTTCAAAAAGAGGTTTACAACCGTTGCAATAATCAATCCGATCAAGCACATGAAGCACAGACCGCCTATATTGCTCAAATCTCTTTTCGTAACGATACCTACCAATGTCATTGCGGCGAAAGTGCCTGCCGTGATGAAGAATACACTCGCTATGCTGCTCGCTGCGTATGCCAGAAAGATAGTCGATAATGTCACACCGTTGATTACCGAATACAGAACGAACAAAATCGTTGCATTAACGAGCGAAAGTCTGTCTATTCTCGCCGAAATCGACCATACCAAAGCCAATTCCGCTATTATCAGTCCCCAGAACACCAATCTGTTTCCGAAGATTGCAGAAAGCAAAACCGGGCTTGATGCAACGACAAAGGCAGTAAAACCTGTGATTAACAAAGCGAGCGTCATCCAAATGTAAACTTTCGGCATCAAAGCCGGCATCGTCAAGGCACCGCTTCGACGATTTTCCTGTGTAATGTTGAAGTTTTTGTTTTCCATAATATTGTTTCTGATTTCGATTGCAAAGATAACGTTTTCCGATAACAACGAAACACAACAACGAATAATTGTTTCCAATCGATGAAAACCGAAGTCGAAACAATGTTTCTCCCGAATTTTCCATATTATTTTGCCGTCTTAAACCGTGGAAACAGCCATCGACGCTTCAAAACGAAGAGACCTGTTTACCCGAACGCCGATTCACGAAAATAAAACGGCGAAAGAAAAAATTTTTCCGCCGTTTCAGAAAATTCTTTCGGCGTTTCGCCAAAGTGCTGACGAACAAAAGCATTTTCAAACGCCGTTTTAAGCACTCCGAAACGGTCATAAATAATGTTAAAGATGCAATTTTGCTTTCTTTATTCGGGAACAATGTATATATTTGTACTATCAAACATGAGTTAATATGAAAACGACTTGTTATTCTTCCGATTTCATAAACCTGATAGGTAAAAACAACTTGAGCAGTTTCGGGCTTGCCGAATTGTTTTGAACACTGCGACAAGCCGAATACACCGAATTGAAAATAATATTTAATCACAAAAAATCCGAAGAATGAAAAAATTGATTACACTTTTGGTTTTGGCAAATGAACGAACAGTTGCGTATCTGCCAAAAAGGTTATTCACATTTTTGGTTTTGGCGGTTGTTTGTTCGGCTGCGTATTCGCAACTCCCGCAAATTATAACGCAAGTGGGAGATGACACTTTGGTTGTTACGCAATATGACACCGTGGTATTGTTCCACCACCCGGATTATCAGAGTTGCAGCATGAATGCATGGGATTACAGAATTCCTGACAGTCATCTTCCTTGGGGAACAATGGAAGGGTATTATCTTGAGATGGTGAGGCATACAAAACCTTCTGTTTCTTTCTATGATTCCATTCATGAGTGTCCTGTTACATACGGTCCGAGAGATTTGTCGGGTTCTTTCTTCGGAAGAAACAGTTACTGGGCGGAGGCGTATGCTCAACCTTTCCATTTCGACTTCGTTGTAACGGTAATCGGTGTGGCAGCTCAGGTGATTGGAGATATTATTTACCCTGACAAGAAGTTTTACATAACAACGGAGAAATACGATTTCAGTCCTCTTGCCTCGGCTGTGGCTTATCCTGCGGCTCAGCAGGGAACGACAAGAAAAGGTATGGGTTATTATTTCTTCGACAATGCCGTAAATGAAAGAGATTTCTTTATCGTGGGCGAGACGTACGTCAACATTCAGGATTCTGCGTGCAGGTCTGAAGTGAATGATGGTTATATAGGTTTTCCCTATCTGATGTATAATGCCACTTTCAGTATATGCGATACTTTGTGGCAGGATACGATAATCGGTTGTCAGGGTTCGGAGAGTCCTTGGTTCAAACGAATGGGTGTGTGGAAGCGATTTGTCGATGACACGGTGTATTACACTGTTCATAAATCCACTTTGAACTTCAACCCTATCATCGTCGTGCCATCTTCGTCTTCTTCCGATATTTTGCAAGCGGCGGATTTGGAAAGTACTTGCAGCGTTTATCCCAATCCTGCTCATGACGAGGTCGTGATACAAAGCAATTTCAAGATTGAATACTTGGAGTTGTTCGATATGACGGGCAAGTGTATCATCAGACAGGAAAAACAATGTCATGAAGCGGTGATGGATTTGAGAGGTCTGCCTGCAGGTAACTATATTATGAGGATACAGACCGTAAAAGGGATTATGGAGAAGAAAGTATTGAAGCAATAAAATTGTTTTCTCTTCTGTTCGGAAGCCGAAGAGGGGTTTGCTCTTCGGCTTTTGTCTTTCGGCTCGGTCGATTTGACGGCAATGGAAACCGACCGGCTGTTTATGATAGATTTTTGGTTTATTCCGCAAAATGTTTGCCGAAAACGGCTTACAAAAACACCGAAAGGGAAAAACAGAAGTGGCATTTGAGATTTTTTCTGATGTTTACGTATTGATATTTAACCACATAGGAAATACAAGAGAAATATATTTGGCTTTTTCTTTGTAGAAGAGAAATTTTGTTGTAGCTTTGCCTATGAATAGGGCGATAAACCGCATTATCTAACCATAAAAATAGAGAATTTACTTCGGAATCAATTCTTAGTCCAAGTTATGAAATGTTGGATGAAATGGAGAATTGAAAGTCTTCGCTGATGTGATAGATGTAAAATAGGCTGTTGAACATGAAGAGAATTGTTTTGTGTGTTTGCATTTTCTGTTTGCCGGGATTGTTTTTCTATGGTGCTTTTGCACAGGCAATAAAAGATTGCATGAGTGTGGCAAACAGTGTTGTCTTTCCATTAGAGAAACCTAACAAGGTGTTTCACGCGTCAAGGGTTGAGAGGTTTACTTGTCGTGAAGCCGGCGGTGCTTTTGATGTGGTGAGCATAGATACAAACGGAATATCGATGTTGACATACAATATGGTCACAAAACAATTCTCTTCTTATGAATTGACTAAACTTTATAAGGCAAACAATCAAAGTATTCATGACGTATGTGCCAATGATGAGGTTTTGATTGTTGCAAGTTCATGGAACGGAGGGCGGCTTCAGATTTACGAAAGAGAGAATGCTGATTCACATTTTGTTTTTTCGAGAGCAGTAGAACTCCCCGAAGAATTCAGATATATTAATCAGGTGTTTTTGCTGCCTGATAGGAAGGTGTTGGTGTGCAGTTGGTATTTGTGCAGCCGTTGCGATATAAACGATTTTGTCAAGGTCGGTGTGTTTGACTTGAAGACGGACAAAATTGAGATTGTAAAGTCTTTCGAGTTGGGTTTTCAAGGTTTGACTTATTTCACACCTCATCGTTTGTTTGATGTATCGGGAGACAGGATATTCTTCGCACATTTGGGTTCTTATAAGATTTATGAGTATGATTCGAACTTGGATTTGCTTGATAGCATAGTGGCAGATAATTCTTTCAAGGGTTGGAAAACTTACCCGAAAAAGAAGATGAAAAAGGTATTGAGAAAATATAAAGACCCCATATCAAGAATATGGTATTTGAATGATTATACGGACTATTCCAGATTGAACAATATATATGTGGGAGGTGAAAATGAGTTGATTGTCGGCTATTTCCTTGGGGGTAATGATATGCTTACAGATGTTTGGAGAAAGGACAACGGGAAGTGGAAACTGTATCGTCATGCTTTGGCGGATATTTCTTTGAATAACAGCGACAGATATAATCGTCTATACACTTTGGGCTGGACGAATTTACTTAATGTGTTCGATGCAAAGCAGAAGAAGGTGTTTCGAATAAATTATGACTTGCCATTGGATTTGAAAAGGCTCGAGTTGATGAGCGAAGATGATTTTGAGAGTTTCAAACAGAATTATTTGTCGGAGCATGAACAGGTTATCGTGTTAGATGAATGGGATTATGATTTCGATTTGAAATGAGGTTGCGGTTGTTCTTCTTGGTGAATTTGCTTCTTTTCGGAGCTCGGTGTGTGTCGCAGGAGGTTTTTGTGGACTTCAAAGGCAGTGAGGTCTTTTTGCAAAAAGGTAAGTCTCAAATAATGGTATGTCTTTCCTCTGCGAGTTGCCACCAATGTTATATTGAATTGCATGATTTCCTCAAAAAACAGAATGTTTTTGAGAGACAGGATTTGAATTTCGTCGTTCTTTGCTTTTTGGACGAGAAACAAATTAAGGATATTGTTGTAAGGAAGAATTTGTACGAAGTGGCAAGAAACTATTTCCCTGAAACCGAACAGGTGTATTTCGCCGCAATGCGTTCCATGAAAAAGATAAAGTTTCGCAAATACAAACTTGACGCGAGAAAGTTTCCTTGTGTTTTTATTCTTGGCAAAGATGGGAGAATGAAATTCTTCGAGGATTACAGGGAATTCATATCGGAATATATTTAATTGCAGATAGACTTCTGTGATGCATGCAACCGATTATTGAGGTGCAAATCCGAAAATATCAAATAATCTTTTTACCTTTGCACTCCGAAACATTATGGAAAGACAAACAACTATAAGCAATCCCGTTGGAGCAGAGGGCAAAGGTCTTCACACAGGTAAACATGTGAAAGTAAGTTTATTGCCTGCCGAGTGTAATACGGGTGTGGTTTTCAGAAGAACGGATTTGGAGGGGTGTCCATGCGTTCCGGCTTCAGCCGATTTGGTTTGTGATACTTCTCGTGGCACAAGTCTGTGTGCGGACGGTGTCAAGGTGTGTACGGTGGAGCATTTGATGTCTGCTCTTTATGCTATGCGGATTGATAATGTCGTGATCGAGTTGAACGGTGAGGAAGTGCCTATCTTGGACGGCAGTTCCCGTATTTGGGTGGAGTGCATAGAAAAAGGCGGGATTAAGGAGTTGGAAGCGGAAAGACATTACTATGTTTTGCATGAACCGGTCGTTTATTCAGAGGAAGAAAGCGGTATAGAATTGTTGGCGTTGCCGTACGACGGCTTCAAGGTGGATTTGTCGATAGAGTTCGCTTCACAGACAGTGGGTTCGCAAACGGCTTTCCTGTCTTCTTTAGACGAATTCAAAGAGGGTTTCGCAACTTGTCGCACATTCGTTTTTCTTAGTGAAATAGAGCAGTTGTTGAATTATAACCTTATAAAAGGCGGAGACTTGGATAATGCCTTGATTTTTGTAGATAAGGTTTTGGACGAAAGTCGCATAGAACACCTTGCAAAGGTCTTCGGCAAAAATCCGCAAGAGGTCAAGGTCGAACAAGGGGTGCTGAACAACATAAAACCGCAATATGTCAACGAACCGGCAAGGCATAAATTGCTGGACTTCATCGGCGATATTGCATTGGTGGGAAGATATGTCAAGGCTCGGTTTATAATTAAGAAACCGGGACATCGAGTTAATAATAAACTATCACGTAAAATCAAGAGTATTATGGAGAATACGAAGAAGGCTCCTTTTTATGATCCGAATAAAGAGCCGGTGTATGATATAAAGGCAATAAAAGAACGTTTACCTCACAGATTTCCCATGTTGCTTGTGGATAAAATCATAGATATGGGAGATGACTATGTAGTCGGCTTGAAGAATGTAACCGGAAATGAGGATTTCTTCAACGGACACTTTCCGGAAGAGCCTGTAATGCCGGGTGTGTTGATTGTCGAGGCATTGGGGCAGACAGGTGGAATGCTTGCATTGAAGGATGTCGAAGATCCGGAGAATTACAGTACCTACTTCATGAAATTCGAGGAGGTGAAGTTCAGAAATAAGGTCGTTCCGGGTGATACATTGTTGCTTAAACTGCAACTATCGGAGCCGATTCGCAGAGGCATAGTGAAGATGAAAGGTACGGCTTATGTTGGAGAAAGAGTGGTTGTGGAAGCGGATATGATGGCTCAAATTGCAAAAACGAAAAAACAGTCATTATGAACGAGCAACTCGCGTTTATTCACCCGAATGCCAAAATCGGCAAAAACGTTACAATAGAACCGTTCGCTGTTATCTATGATGACGTGGTCATAGGCGATGATTGTTGGATAGGTTCTCATGTTACTATATTCCCGGGGGCGAGAATAGGTAAGGGGTGTAAGATATTTCCCGGGGCAAGCATAGCTGCCGTGCCGCAGGATTTGAAGTTTGCAGGGGAATATACTACCTGTGAAATAGGCGACAACAACGTGATAAGAGAGTTCGTAACAATCAACAGAGGAACGAGTGCGAGCAGAAAAACAGTTGTGGGTAACAATAATCTTATCATGGCATACGCCCATGTGGCTCATGATTGTGTTGTAAAGAACAACTGTATTCTTGCAAACTCAGCCACGTTGGCAGGGCATATTCTCATAGATGATTATGCCATAATAGGCGGACAATGTGCCATTCACCAGTTTACGAGAATAGGAAAGCATGTCATATTGATGGGCGGTTCGCTTGTCGATAAGGACATTCCACCTTACGTCAAGGGTGGCAAGTTTCCCGTATCTTATTGTGGCGTAAATTCGGTCGGTTTGCTCCGAAGGGGTTATTCGCAGGAGGTTGTAAACAACATACAAGGTCTTTACCGTATAGTGTTTCAAAAAGGTTTGATGTATAGTGCAGCTCTTGAAGAATTGAAACAGCAGCCGCAATCGGCGGAAAGAGATGAAATAATTTCTTTCATGGAAACAGCGGAACGCGGATTGATGAAGGGTTTTACTTCGGTGAGAAGATAGCAGTCGGATAGGAAATAATTTAGAGATTAAACAGAATAGTAAGGTTTTGCATCGGGTGTATGCTTTTTGCATGCCCGATGTTTCTTTTATGATTGCTGTATGCGGATGTGCGGAAATAAAACGTTTATGAAGCAAGTCTTTTAAGCAAAAAGCACTTGTGCGTGTTGCGAAAATCCGGCAGTAAAAGTGTATCCTTTTGCCACATTGTGAGAATATTTCCTGCGTTTTCATTGCAGGTTTTGAAAAAAGCAGTATCTTTGCAACCGTGTTGTTGGGTGTGGCGGTTCAAATTCAATTTTGACGGAGGGAGCTGTAGTTCCCTATTTTTATATGTAAGAGTGATGATTGATAAAGCATATATAGCAAACAAGGCAGAGAGTTTTTTGGAGGGTGGTTCATTGTTTCTGGTTATGGTGAAAGTGAGTTCCGATAACCGGATAGAAGTTTTCATTGATGGAGATGAAGGGGTCAGAATACAGGATTGTATCGATTTGAGCAGAAAATTGGAGGCTTGTTTGGATAGAGAGCAGGAGGATTTCGAGTTCAGTGTACTTTCTTGGGGATTGGGAGAACCGTTGAAGATGAAAAGACAATTTGAGAAGAATATCGGAAAGAATGTCGAGGTTGTTTGTGCGGACGGTAGAAAGCTCGATGGAAAATTGTCGGAGGTTAAGGAGAAGGGTTTCGTGATTGAACTTGAAAAGGGTAAAGGAAAGAACAAGACTGTTGAACAGTTAGAGTTAAAAGACGAAGAAGTTAAAACGACAAAAGTGCTTATATAAATTGATGGAGAGGAATGTGTGATTGGAAACGAGGCAAACGTAAGAGCCAATCAAACATTACTAAATATAAATTGACGAGGAAAGAATGGAAAATTTAAGTTTGGTAGATACGTTTTCAGAGTTCAAGGAATTCAAGAATATAGAGACAGAAACCTTGATGAGAATAGTGGAAGATGTGTTCAGAGGTGTTTTGGTAAAGAAGTACGGCTCTGACGATAACATCGACATTATTGTAAACGTAGAGAAAGGCGACTTTGAAATATGGAGAAACAGGGTGATTGTCGAGGACGGTAAAGTTGAAGATGAGAATACTCAGATTGCTTATTCCGATGCCGTGAAGATAGAACCGGATTTCGAGGTCGGCGAGGAACTTTCCGAGGAAATCAAATTAAAGGATTTCGGTCGCAGGGATATTCTTGCGATAAGGCAGAATTTGGTCGGTAAGGTGCAGGAGTATGAAAGAGCCAATATATTCACGAAATACAAGGAAAAAGTCGGTGAGATAGTTATCTGTGAGGTCTATCAGGCTTGGAAGAAAGAAGTGTTGTTGATTGATGAAGAAGGTGTAGAGGTCGTTTTGCCGAAAAGCGAGCAAATCCCCGGCGATTTCTTCCGCAAAGGTGATACAGTAAAGGCTGTTGTGTTGAAAGTGGAAATGAGAAACGGCATACCGAACATTGTTTTGTCCAGAGTTTCTCCTATTTTTCTCGAGAAGTTGTTCGAGCAAGAGGTACCTGAAATTTATGATGGCTTGATTACGATAAGGAATGCTGTGCGTCAACCGGGTGAAAGGGCAAAGGTCGCTGTGGAATCGTATGATGACAGAATCGATCCTGTGGGTTCTTGCGTCGGTGTCAAAGGAGGAAGAATACATGGTATCATCAGGGAATTGCGAAACGAGAACATAGACGTGATAAACTATACGCCTAATGTCGAATTGTACATAACAAGGGCCTTGAGTCCTGCAAAGGTTATTTCGGTAACCGTTGACGAGGCTCATAAGAAAGCTGACGTGTTCATGCACCCCGATCAGGTTTCTTTGGCTATCGGAAAAGGTGGCTATAACATCAAGTTGGCAGGTAAGCTTACAGGATATGAAATAGAGGTGTACAGAGATAGCGACATGGATTATGAGGATGTCGATTTGGATGAGTTCAGAGATGAAATAGACTCGTGGATAATAGATACGTTGAAAGGTATCGGTTGCGATACGGCGAAAAGCGTATTGGAATTGTCGAAAGAGGAGTTGGAGAACAGAACGGATCTTGAAGCCGAAACGATAGATAACGTTTTGGCAACTTTGAGAGCAGAGTTTGAAGACTAAGCAAGTCCCCGATGGGATACTACATAGTGATAACGCAGGGCAGACCTGCAAAATAGGAATTTTATAAGCAACGATATGTCGGCAGAAAATAAGACTTTAAGATTAAGTAAGGTAGCACGAGAACTCAATGTTGGAATAAGCACCATTGTGGAATATCTCAACAAGAAAGGAAAGAAGATAGAGAGTTCGCCGAATACCAAAATAGATACGGGCGTTTACGAAATGTTGTTGAAGGCTTTTCCTCATGATAGGGAAATTAAAGCAGTCAGTGAGAATATAGTAAGCGTTCGTCCCAAAGAAACTATTATCCAAGCCGAAGATATAGTTGCAAAGCAAAAAGATATAGAAGAGGATTTTGTCGATACAAGAGAAATCATCATCAAGAGTTCCACCATGGACTTCAAATCGGAAAAAGCAAAAGCCAAGAAAGAGAAGTCCGAGGATAAGAAGAAAGATGAAAAGGCTGAAATCAAGACAAAAGAAGAGCCTATAAAAGTTGACAAAAAGGCGGAGAAGGTTGAAGAAAAGACGGAAGAAAATAAGCCTGATACTGTCGATAAAACAGAAAAGGAAGATAAGCAAAAGGATACCAATGTCAAGATACTTGGTAAGATAGACTTGGATTCCATAAACTCGAAAGTAAAGCCGGAAAGAAAAACAAAGGCTCAAAAGGAGAAAGAAAAAGCGGAGAAGAAGAAAGTTACCGAACAACAAAAAGATAAAGCTAAGGAGAAAAAGCAACAACCGGAGAAGCAAAAGTCTATAAAGACAGAAGGCAACGTTAAATCGGAAAAACTTGAAAAGCCTGTCACGACAGAGGATAAGCCTCAGCAAAAGACAGAACAAGAAAACGTAAAACAGGCACAGGAGGAGAACAAAGTTCAGTTCATCAAAACGAAGTATGTCAAGTTGGACGGACCTAAGATAACGGGTGAAAAGATAGATTTGACTGCTTTTGAAAAGAAGAAAAAGCAACCTGTGGCATCTTCGTCCAAAGGAAAGATTGAAAAAGACGGCGGAAAAGACAAAAAGAAACGAAAGAGAATAAAACCTTCACCTGTACAAGCCGATCAAAAACAGCAAGGTGCGGTAACCGGAGTTGCCAATGCAAAGAAGGATAAAAACAAACACGCAAAGGCGAAGAAAGAACCTGTAAAGAAACAGGAACTTAGCGAAGTTGAAATCGAAAAGCAAATCAAAGAGACCTTGGCTCGTTTGTCTCCGATGGGTAAGAGTAAGACTTCAAAGCACAGGAGAGATAAAAGACAAATCGTTTCACAGCATATTCAGGAAGAGCGCCAACATGAGTTGGAGGAGCAAAAAGTATTAAAGGTTACCGAATTTGTTACAGCAAACGAATTGGCAACCATGATGAATGTTCCGGTAACCAAAATCATAGCTTCATGTATGACTTTGGGTATGTTTGTCTCCATAAATCAACGTTTGGACGCAGAAGCAATACAGTTGATTGCCGATGAGTTCGGTTTTACCATCAAATTCGTAAGTGCCGATGTCGTTGAAGCCATTTCCAATGAAGACGAAGAGGATAGAGAAGAGGATTTGCGTCCTCGCTCGCCTATAGTTACAGTGATGGGACACGTCGACCACGGAAAGACCTCCTTGTTGGACTACATAAGAAAAACAAATGTAATAGCCGGAGAGGCAGGAGGAATAACCCAGCATATAGGAGCATACGAGGTTGTGTTGCCTGAAAGCGGTAAAAAAATAACATTCCTTGATACACCGGGACACGAAGCATTCACGGCAATGCGTGCCAGAGGTGCAAAAATGACCGACTTGGCGATAATCGTTATAGCTTGTGATGATAAGATAATGCCTCAAACCATAGAAGCCATCAACCATGCACAAGCAGCAGGAGTGCCAATCATATTTGCATTGAACAAAATAGATAAACCCGGAGCCGATCCCGACAGAATAAAGACCGAATTGGCAAACATGAATCTCTTGGTTGAAGAATGGGGAGGTAAAATCCAATCACAGGAAATATCTGCCAAGAAAGGTATAAACGTAGATTTGCTTTTGGAAAAGGTGTTGTTGGAAGCAGAGATGTTGGATTTGAAAGGTAATCCTAACAAAAGAGCAAAAGGAACAGTTATAGAGTCCTCTCTTGATAAGGGAAGAGGATATGTTGCCAAGATATTGGTACAGGACGGAACCATAAGACAGGGCGACATAGTCTTGGCAGGTTCTACTTATGGTAGAGTAAAGGCAATGTATAACGAAAGAAACAAACTTCTCAAAGAAGCCGGACCGTCTGCTCCTGTATTGTTGTTGGGCTTAAATGGAGCGCCACAAGCAGGAGATATGTTTAATGTTATGCCGAGTGAAAAAGAGGCAAAAGATTTGGCAGGCAGAAGAACTCAATTACAGAGAGAACAAGGTTTGAGAACACAAAAACATATCACCCTCGACGAAATCGGAAGAAGAATTGCCATAGGAGACTTCAAACAGTTGGATTTAATTGTGAAAGCCGACGTGGACGGTTCCGTAGAAGCCTTGTCTGACTCCTTGTTGAAGTTATCCACCCCTGAAGTACAAGTCAATGTTATTCATAAATCGGTAGGACAAATCACCGAATCGGACGTATTATTGGCTACAGCAAGTAATGCCATCATCATAGGCTTCCAAGTACGACCTTCCGTCGGTGCAAGAAAACTTGCAGAGCAGGAACAAATCGACATAAGACTTTATTCTATCATCTATACTGCAATCAACGAATTGAAAGACGCCATAGAAGGCATGCTTTCTCCTGAAATACAAGAAAAGATAGTTGCGAACCTTGAAGTAAAAGAAACTTTCAAGATTTCAAAAGTCGGAACCATTGCGGGTTGTATTTGCTTGGACGGAAAGATAAACCGACAAACCAACGTTCGAATCATACGAGACGGAATCGTTGTATATACAGGCAGGTTGGCCTCCTTGAAAAGATTCAAAGACGATGTCAAAGAAGTTGTCATGGGACAGGATTGCGGATTGAACATAGAAAACTTCAACGATATAAAGGTCGGAGATATAATCGAGGGCTACGAAGAAATAGAAATAAAGAGAACATTGAAATAAAAATCGAAATTTGCCGTTACTACAATCGTGGATTACGACAGAAAAACGGTGAAATTCCATAACGCCCTCATAGTTCAAGGGATAGAACGGAAGTTTCCTAAACTTTAAATGTAGGTTCGAGTCCTACTGGGGGTACAAACAAGGTTGGCAAAGTCTTGCCGCCTTGTTTTTTTTCGCACAAAAATCACGACAATGATAAATGTAAACAATCTGGAATTGCAATTCGGCAAGCGAATTTTGTTTCAAGAAGTCAATATGCAATTCAACCCCGGTAATTGCTACGGGATAATAGGAGCCAACGGGGCAGGCAAATCGAGTTTTCTTAAATTGCTGAGCGGAGAACTGCAAGCCAACAAAGGTACAATCACACAAGGTCAAGGCGAAAGAATGAGCGTGCTTGCTCAAGACCACTTCGCTTTCGAGCAATACACCGTTCTCGATACGGTTCTTATGGGACATAACACCCTTTGGGACATCATGCAGCAGAAAAACGCCTTGTATGCAAAAGAAGACTTCTCCGAAGAGGACGGAATATTGGCAGCCGAATTGGAAGACAAATTCGCACAAATGGACGGTTGGAATGCAGAAAGTGAAGCCGCCGCATTATTAAGCGGATTGGGAATAAAGGAAGACCTGCATTATCGTTTGATGAGCGAATTGGACGGAAAACAAAAAGTCAGAGTCCTTTTGGCAAGAGCCTTATTCGGGAAACCCGATAACCTTTTGTTGGACGAGCCGACCAATGACCTCGACCTCGACACCGTATCATGGTTGGAGAATTACCTCGGAACATTTGAAGGTACAGTTTTGGTAGTATCACATGACAGACACTTCCTTGACTCCGTCTGCACCCACACAGTGGACATAGACTTCGGCAAACTGGAACTCTACGCCGGCAATTACAGTTTTTGGTACGAGTCAAGCCAACTCGCATTGAAGCAAAAACTCAACCAAAACAAAAAAGCCGAAGAGAAGAAGAAAGAATTAGAAGAATTTATCCGCCGATTTTCTGCCAATGTCTCCAAAAGCAAGCAAACCACATCACGCAAAAAAATGTTGGAAAAACTCAATATCGAAGACATCAAGCCATCTTCACGCCGTTATCCCGGTATCATTTTCACCCCCGAGCGTGAAGCCGGCGATCAAATCCTGCAAATCGAGAACCTTTCCTGTTCTTTGGAAGGCAGAATGCTTTTCAAAGATTTGAACCTTAACGTAAACAAAGGCGATAAAATCGTATTCCTTTCACGAGACACCAAAGCGATGACTGCCCTTTTCCAAATACTTACCTCACATCAGCAAGCCGACAGCGGAACTTTCACATGGGGACAAACCATCACCACAGCCTATCTGCCATTGGACAATTCCGCATTCTTCGACAACGAATTGAATATAATGGATTGGTTGGCGCAATACTCCACAGACACACACGAACTATACCTTAGAAGCTTTCTCGGACGCATGCTCTTCTCCACAGAAGATGGAAACAAGAAAGTCAAAGTCCTTTCGGGAGGAGAGAAAATGCGATGTATGATAGCCAAAATGATGTTGTGTAACGCCAACTGTCTTATACTCGACACACCGACCAATCACCTCGATTTGGAAAGCATACAAGCCTTCAACAACAATCTCATCGCCTATAAAGGTAACGTCCTCTTTGCGTCACATGACCATGAGTTCATTCAAACAACAGCCAACCGCATTGTCGAACTCGGTTCCAAAGCATGCATAGACAAAATGATGAGCTACGACGACTATATAAGCGATGAAAGAATAGCCACCCTGCGAGAAAGCATTTATTAAGCAATAAACATATTTGGCAAATAAAAAACAGCATGTCGAACGTTCTTGCCTTTCCGCCGTAGAGGTCGAGGATTTAAAGCAAGGCATTTTCTTTCAATGCCTCGAACTCCGAGTTCACGAACCTCTTCGCAGGCTTGGGATACAATGCAAACTCTCTTGCGTTCACAAAAGGAATGGTAGCCAAGACACAAGTGAGGATAGACCAATACAACCTAAAATAACAAGAAATAGCTTTTTTCAGCCAAGAACACTTTATTACAAAGAGGTAAACATTATTGTTTGCAAGAAAAGAGTATCTTTGTAGTCGAAAATATTTGTAATCGTTCCGTTCAAATCAAGCCAATATCTATATACAAAACGCTGTGGTTAACAAGATTAATAGCAATGCCTACGACAAGTTTGGAGAGGTTTACTTCGTATCATCTTTTTCCAATATCCAATATGGTGTGGAGTGTGCATCAAAATTATTGACAATCTTTGAGAGAAAAGATATTATCAGCCGTATAACAAAGAGAGTCTACATCAAAACACGGTTCAGCATATTATATCCTTCCCTCTATGAATCGGTAACAAAGATTGCCAAAAGAGATAAGGCTGTGATTATTCATACAAGAGCTACTGATTATAACATTAAGATTATCTCCAGTGAAGAATTGATACCGGCATATAAGATTGATTACAACGAAATAAAGGAAAGTTTTATCTATGGAGAGCCTTTGGATTCTTGAGAATTAATTGAAAAGGTAATGATTCCCCAAAAAACAAATTCGAGCAATAGAAGTTTCCATGGATAAATTTTCTTCAAATAAGGTAGTTTTCTCATTTCCCAAACCTCTGCCACCATTTGGCGTATCTACCTTGTAGCTTTGCAGAAGATTTTAAGATTATGACCAATAACGATAGAGGACAAAGTTTAATAAGCAAATATGTCTGGGTGATAGAGACCATCTATCGCAGACATAAAATTTCGTTCAAGGATCTGAACGAACTGTGGCTTCGCGATGATATTAGCAGGGGCGTTGATATACCAAAACGCACATTCGACAACTGGCGGTATGTCATTTGGGACATGTTTGGCATCGACATTGTGAATGAGAATCGTGGTGAATACCGCTATTACATATCCAACGAGGAGGACATCAGTAAAAACGGACTTCGTTCATGGTTGTACAACACGTTCTGCGTATGTAATACTTTGAGCAATAGCCAGAATATAAAAGACCGCATCATCTTGGAATACGTGCCATCTGGTCAGGAGCACTTACAAACAATCATCAATGCGATGAAGGAAAATAAAATTCTGAACATCACCTACCATAGTTACTGGAAGGACGAAGAAAACAATTTCGATGTGCAACCATATTGTGTGAAGTTATTCCGTCAACGTTGGTATATGGTAGCCCGTAGCACCCACTCCTATTTTTATAAGCAAGGACCACGTATCTACTCCCTTGACCGCATCAAGCACCTTCATATGAAGAACGAAACTTTTGAAATGCCCAATGACTGGACTGCAAAAGAGTTTTTCGATGGCTGTTTTGGTATCATTGCCGACAAGTCTATAAAGATTCAAACTGTCAAGTTGAAAGTGTCAGTTGGTCAGGCTAATTATATCCGGAATTTACAGTTACATGAATCTCAGAAGGAAATAGAACGTAATGAAGCATACAGCATCTTCACTTTTTACCTCCGTCCGGAGTTTGACTTTCAGCAGGAAATCCTGTGGAATGGCGAAGATATGGAGGTGCTTGAACCGCTTTGGCTCCGCAAGGAGATCGCAGAAAAGATAAAGAGAATGTGGAACAAGTATAAGGAGGAAGAATAGAGATATGGCAGAGAAGAGAATTATTGCAAATAACGGTTCATCTATCGTCCTATATACGACAGACGATGGCAACACTCAACTTGAAGTAAAGTTAGAGAAAGATTCCGTTTGGCTTAATAGAGAGCAAATCGCTCAACTTTATGGCAGAGACTACAAGACAATAGCAAAGCATATCAATAATGCATTGAAGGAAGAACTGGAAGGTGAGTCGGTAGTCGCAAAATTTGCGACACCCAAGAAATATGGCAGGAAAGATGGATATACCCAAATGCAGAAAATAGATTACTATAATCTTGATATGATCATTTCTGTAGGGTATAGAGTAAAAAGTCGGAATGGTATTATTTTCAGGAAATGGGCTAACAGCATATTGAAACAGTACCTCATCAAAGGCTATGCCTTAGACCAGCGTCGCCTCGACCACTATGATGATTTGAAGAATGTGGTTCGATTGATGTCACGAGTACTCACCCTCCAAAGCAATGTATCGGAAGGAGAACATTCAGGACTGTTCAGTGTTATCACAGATTATGTCTATGCCCTCGACACGCTCGACCGTTACGACTATCAATCATTGGACATCAAGAAGACAACCAAGGAAGAAATTTTCCATGCTACCTACGAGAACGCCATGGATGCCATCAATGCCTTGAAAGTGAAGTTTGGTGGTAGCAAGTGGTTCGCAAACGAGAAAGATGATTCATTCAAAAGTTGCATAGGACAGATTTATCAGACTTTCGGTGGTGAAGACCTATATCTATCTGTAGAAAAAAGGCTGCCATGCTCTTCCTTTGGTTCATGGAAAAGAATGAATGGTATTTATGGCTCGAACGGACATAAACACATTACCGACAACACCCTCGACATTATCGCCGTTCGCTGTGAATATGATTTGACCAACCACCATCACGCCCTGGCGAATGCAGAAGCCTGTGCTGCTATAGCATTGGAGAGATATTATAGTTAATTGTAAAATCTAATCTTAATACGATTATGAATGAAATAGAAACAAGACCTATAGGGCAACTTATCCTAAACAAGGAAACCCCTTTACGCCTCAAACGCGTAGAGCATTACTTAATACCATCATATCAGCGTGGTTATAGATGGACCGAACTTCATGTTCAAGCTCTGTTGGAAGACGTAGACGCTTTCCTGCAAAGACAGTCAGTTGGTGCTACTATTCAATCTTATTGTCTTCAACCTATTGTTGTTGTTGAACAACTTGACGATGAAGGGAAGAGAATATGGGAGATAATAGATGGACAACAACGACTCACTACACTATACATTATCCTGAAAAGGCTTGGTAAATCTCATTATGAACTTTTCTTTGATAAAAGAAAAAAGAGTACCAGTTTTCTCCGAGATTTATCGCATGAAACTCTTTGCGATAACAATCCCGATTTCCATTTTATGAGCGATGCATATCGTTGCATTGACAAGTGGTTTACGACGAAAGAAGAAGAGAATATTGCATATGCAGACGAATTTGCAACACAACTTTTTAAAAATGTTCAAGTCATTTGGTATCAGGTTAAGCTCGGTGCTTCTACAACCATCAATCAGGAATCAGAAAAAATTAATATTTTCAACCGTCTCAACATTGGTAAGATTCCTCTTGAAGATGCAGAGCTGGTTAGGGCATTGTTAATGAGCCGTGTGGACGAGACAACAGAACACGAGAAACTTATGCGACAAGCAGAATTCTCTAACGAGTGGTATGAAATAGAACTTTGGCTGCGACAGGATACTGTATGGAGATTCCTTACAAACAAGAACTACTCCAACCACATACAGCTAATTTTTGAACTCATATCTAACGACAAAAACTCAGAGAATTATAGTACATACAAGTGGTTTGAGCAACAAGTTCGCAATTCAGACAACGAGATTGCGAAAGCCAAAGAACTATGGATACAGGTCAAGCAGGTATTCGGTAAATTACGCTATTGGTATAAAGATAGGACTCTTTACCACTTTATAGGCTTTCTACTCTCAACAAACCTTGTTAAGATTGAAGACATATTGAATCATTCAGACACCGATAAACATGCTTTCTGCGATTGGGTTACATCACAAATTCTAAATTTCCTCAATAATGTAGATTTACCGAAGTTGTCTTACATTAATGACAAGAAATCCCTTACAGATACTCTTCTGTTATTTAATGTATTGTCTATCCATCAACTTCACGCCAATCCTCAAAATCGATTTCCATTCAACCTTTACAACGAAATAAAGAAGGGTGAGCGATGGAGTCTTGAGCATATACACGCACAACGTTCTCAAGATCCTTTGAAAAGGAAAGATGTCATTAAGAGCTGGATTGATGATACATTAGCATCCATTGAACATGTAGACACCATAGTAAAACCGACAAAGACCATGGGTGATGATGGATTTGAAAAGATAGAGTCAATTTCCGTTAATCTAAGAGACCTTAAAGCCCAGCTACAAGAATTAAAACAGAAAGAAGATATTGATACTGACGAGTTCAATAATTTGAAAGAGAGATTTATCGAAGCTTTCGAATCTGACTCTACAAAACATGAACTGGATAATATGGCTTTGCTTTCCAGTCCTGACAATGCAAGTCTCAACAATGCCATTTTTCCTGTCAAAAGAGATAGAATTATACAGATGGAGCGTGAGGGAAAATTCATCCCGCCATGCACGAGAAATGTGTTTCTTAAGATATATAGCAAGGCAGATAGCCAGCCTTATTTCTGGAGTTATGAGGACAAACAGAACTATATGGACGAAATAAAGAATGTATTTAATAATTTCAAAAAAGAATATGACATCTAAGTATACATTATACTCTCTCTGTCAAACTTACGACAAGATAGAGATTCCAATCATACAGCGAGACTATGCTCAGGGCAGAAAAGAACAAGATAAACTTAGAAATAAGTTTGTCGACTATCTCCTCTCTGCTCTTAAAGAACGTACAGCAATAGAACTTGATTTTGTATATGGTGAAGAAAGACATGATATAGCAAAGGATGGAAAGACAAATGTGACAACCTTTATTCCCATCGATGGTCAACAGCGACTAACCACTTTGTGGTTGCTTCATTGGTTTCTGGCGGGTCAAGAAGAGCGACTCGTGGAAATACATGCTATCCTCTCAAAATTCACATATGAGACCCGACCTACTGCTCATGATTTCTGTCACCATCTCACAACAGAAAGCTTTCCAAAAGATAGAATGATGGATATAGACGCATACATTAAAAACTGCAAATGGTTTGATCCAGAGTGGATGAATGATAGTTCTATCAGGGGCATGCTTCGTACGCTCCACACATTTGCGATTTCACCTCTGATTAAAACAGGAGATATCAATCTAAATTTATTGCTCAAACCTAACGACTTGATTTCGTTCTATTTCATCTCATTGCAAAATTTCGGACAGGCAGAAGAACTCTACATCCGCATGAATGCACGAGGAAAGATATTGACCCAATTCGAGAATTTTAAGTCGGAGTTCTACAAGATCCTCAAAAATAATCCAAGACTTGATGAGGTAAAAGACAAAATGGAATATGCCTGGGTTAGCAATCTGTGGAGCTATATCAAGCCAAATGTGTATGTGACAGATGACTGCTTTATGAATTATCTGCAATTCATCACCCGTATGCTATACTTCAAACAGGCAGAGTATCGCTCTGACAAAGGTTATGCAAGCAATTTCATTGATTTTAAATTGCTTTACAACATATATTCGCAGCCAGAAAATACAGATTTCTTGATTTTTGCCATTGACATTATCCCACTCCTTGGTAAACAAGAGAACTTTCCTGTATTATGGACTAATAACGGTGAAAAGTTGACTTTTTGTGACTTATTATCAATCTGCATAAAAGGCGAACATATGAATATAGAGCACATGTTTGTACTGTATGCAGCACTCGTTTATGCTTATATGCACCAAAGTCAAAAGGCAGAGATGAGTGATACTCATTTCTGTGAACAGATGAATGAATTTGTCAGGGTAATACGCAATCTTATTGTGAACACCAACGACAAGTCCGAACGTGAGCATCCACGCATAATTAAAAGTATCATAGAGTTATGCGAAACTGACGATTTCTACGAAGCAATAAGGAAAGATGGTTTCAATCTCAAAGGCTTCAACGACTCACAATGTAAAGAAGAGAATGCGAAAGGAAGAATCATACAGAAATTCCCATCATCAAAGAGTCTTATTTACAAGATAGAAGACAACCATCGCTTTAAAGGTAACATCATGAGTATCATAGCTGCAGTCTATGGCGAAAATGAAGACCAGATTAAAGACTTTGCATTTCAAGAGCGACATTTAGACCTCTTTAATGAGCATAGGCTGGAAATCATTTACGAAGGTTACAAACAACTTGCGGTAGATGATTTCAACTTAGCATGGGGAGATTTGCTGAATACTTCACTTTATACCCATCATGTATCAGGGGCTCGTCTCATTTACGATTATGAGTACAACAAAAGTCCTGCAATAATAGCTTTGGCAACAAGATTTGCACTGAGCGAATTTGACTCTTTGGATGTTTTCCTTATCTATGAGGAAAAGGAGTTTGTCCATAGGGTATTATCCAAATACGGAGATCTTGGCCAAGTTCGTGATGTAAAGACTCAACTACGGCTACTTTATATTCTTTGTATCAGAATAATGAAAGACTATACTATTAATGATTTCTTTGCCTTTGATTGTTATAACTTCGGCTGGCTTCAAAAGGAAACTGGTTTTACATCATTATTTACTCAAGGTATAGATGAAGACCCTTGGTTCAGTGAGAATAACCCAATATTCCAAACATACAATTCGCAGTTTCGATATAACATGGGACTATCTAAAGATCATGCTCTACCTTGCGAGATTGTTGACAATGACAAACCTCAAAGAGCGTGGGACAAATTGCTGGACTGGGCAAATTCATGATAGCAGTACATCTCCAACACCAGTCACTACAAAGAGAGTACTTTCGCGGGTGCAGACCGTGAAGCACTCTCTTTGGATTGGCACATCCGACATCTCAGACTCCTATGTGGAAGCGGGCAAAGAAAAGAAACCTTTCCTTGCTCTCTTGACACAACTCATATGCAAGAATGTGGAGGTTAGGCTCATTCATATAAAAAGAACCTGGCTCTGCTTTTCGAGAGAATTTTGATAAGTGCCCTGTCTTATTTGACCATCCGGAGCGAGTACTCTGTCCTCGTCCTCGTTTCCATTTCAAGATGCCGGTTTTTGATTTAAAGGAAGTGTATATTAGCAGCGCAAACTTGACAGCTGTAGAAATAGGCATGAAAGGCGAAGAAAAACGTAACTTTGAGACAGGTATACTGACTGATGAACCAACAACAATAGTCGAAACATGAATAAGTTTGATGACGTATGGATAGGTAAGTATTGCTATAAATGCAAACACAAAGATTTCTGTCATGATCCAATAAATAATATGTATGAAGAAGATAATCTTTCTTGACTTTGACGGTGTTCTGAACACGGAGCATTATCATAATTATCTTATCTCCCAGAGAAAGCCTTTGCAGGACAAGCATGGAGTCTTCTTTGACCCGGAGGCTGTACACCAGCTGAAACGCATCGTAGATGCCACAAATGCCGACATCGTGATAGAATCATCGTGGAAATATCTCGGTCTCGAAGCTATTCAAAAAATGTGGAAGGAACGAAAGTTACCAGGCAAAATAGTCGACATTACAGATTCCTCTATCAATGATAGTTGGTTGCTCACAGCAAATTTTGATGACATAGACCCTGCTATGGGTCATTGTAAAGGAATGGAGATAGCATCATGGTTAGCCGACCATACAAAGGATGACGTACACTATGTCATCATTGATGATGAATATGTCTGTCTCGAATCTCAGGTTCCCTACTTTGTGCAGACCAATCCTCATGATGGCATTACGGAAGACATTGCAGACAGGGTAATTGGAATCCTAAACCAATAATACCTGTTTTTTCAAGAATAGTATCATTTTTCTTTAACCTCTGCCACAGTTTGGCAGAGTTCGTTGCTTCCTTTGCACAAAAAAATAAGATTTGTAGAACATGAGAAGATTTCGATTTGTACATTTGAATGTACACTCATATTATTCCATTATGGATGGATGTGCCAGTATAGTAGAAATAGTTAATGCTGCCATCAAGGATAGAATGCCGGGTATTGCCATTACAGACAATAGCAACATGTTTGGTATAATGGACTTTTTCAACCATGTAACTCACATCAACAGAGAAAGAATGTCGGAGGGGAAAAAGCCCTTCAAGCCAATTATTGGTTGTGCACTATATGTGTCCTACCATGGCTGTAGAGTACGAAAAAATAGCAAGGACACGAAAGGCTACCATTTGACGGTTCTTGCAAAAAATCTCATAGGTTACAAGAATCTCATAAAGATTGTTAGCCACTCATGGACTGATGGCTTCTACATGAGTACTCGAACTGACCGTATAGATTTGGAAAGATACCACGAAGGTCTGATAGTGCTTTCGGGCGGCTTTGGTAGTGAAGTCTATACTAAAATAGCCAATGATGACATGACAGGTTTAGATGAAACCATCGAATGGTACAAACAAACATTTACTGATGATTATTATCTGGAATTACAGCGCAATGTCAGGTATGACCTGAATAGTAACATTCCCAAAAATCAGATACCTGAACAGCAAAGAATTAATACGATACTTATGCAGAAAGCAAAGGAGCATGGCGTAAAGGTTGTTGCTACAAACGATGTCCGTTATGTGAAACCACGTGATTTGACTACGTACAACATTCAACGATGTAAGGCTGTAGGCAAAACATTAGATGAGTTAACGAATATGATTCCTCTTTCATCTCGTTGGTTGAAGAGCCGAAAGGAGATGAGCGAGTTGTTTGCAGATATTCCAGAAGCCATATTCAATACAATGGAGATATTTGACAAGATTGAGTTCTATAACATCCGTCATGCCCCTATGGTTCCCTCTACTGATATACCCCGAGAGTTTGGTCGTTATGAGGATAAAAAATACGAATATCTGAGATATTTGTCCTACTCTAAAGCTAAACAGATATACGGAGAACAACTTCCAGATAAAGTTTCTGACAGGCTGAATTTTGAGTTGAAATTCATTAAGCAATGCGGATTATCGGATTATTTCCTCTTTTTACAGGAAGTGGTCAACGCAGCACAAAGGGAACTCGGAGTCTGTACTGGTTCATGGAGTGGTTCTGCTGCCGGTTGTCTTGTGAATTATTGCTTGGGCATCACTAAAATAGATCCATTGCAATATGGTCTGTTATTTGAATGTTTCATTAGCCCCGAAAGCAAGGCACTCCCCTATATTTACTTGAATCTTGATTGGGAAGGAAGATTACGTGTAGTTGATTGGTTGAAACAAAAATATGGAGAAGAGTGCTGTGCTTATATTGTCACATTCGACAAGTATACGGGAGAGAGTGCATTCGACACGATAACACAAGTCATGCAAATACCGGAAAGTGTCTCTTCCCCTATCACCAAAGCACTACTTTCCATTTCTGGTTGGTATTCATTAGGGTATGCTCTGCGTTTTGAGCCTGAAGTTAGAAAGGCGGTTCGCAAAACAAAAATGTCGTTGCAGAATGTATTCGAGAGAGCGTCAACATTACAAGGAAGAATTTATAGAACCGGAGTTCACCCCGATGGAATCGTTGTGTCCGATGAACCCATCAGCAATTTGGCACCATTGATGACGGCTGAAATAGAAGATAAGGAGGGCAATCCGAAACGCTTGAATTGTGTACAGTATGAAGATTGGGAGGTTAAAGCGGCAGGCTTAGTAAGGCTTGACATCTCAGGACTCAATACGCTGTCTATTATGAAAGAGACCATTGAAAAAATCAGAGAAAGCAAAGGTATTAACATTGATATAGAACAAATTCCCATTGATGACACAAAGACATTCGAGTTGTTCCAGAACGGAATGACAGAAGATATATTACAGTTCGAAATGCAATGGATGCGTAAGCTACTCATTGATTTCCACCCTACCTGCTTTGAGGATTTAGTAATACTGAATGGCAAGTGTTGCTATAGTCCTTGTCCGGAGGGCTATATTGAATATTTTGCAACGGTCATTAAAACGATCATTAAGCAGAAAAACAGTGGAAAGCCTATAAAGTACACCATTCCTTGTATGGAAAAATATCTGCATAACACATATGGCGTAATTGTATATATAGAGCAAGCAATGCAAATTTCATGCTTAATCTCAAATTTCACACGAAGTGAGAGTGATATGCTGAGAAAGGCTCTAGACCTACTGCAAAAAGATGTTCTCGCAACCCTAAAGACACGCTTCATAGAAGGTGGCATCAAGAATGGGCATACAAAGAAAACTCTGGAAAAGGTGTGGAGAGATATAGAACGGAAGAATATGTATCTCACCCGAAAGGCTCATATTGTTTGCCGCACTTGGCTGGCATATCAAATGGCTTATTTGAAAGCGAACTATCCTGAAGAGTTCAGCAAGGTCATTGAGAGATATAATTTAGACTGCAATTCTCTATAAGTTCCAGAGTTATGATAGATACATATAATTACGACATTAAGTACATAGAAGACGATATCGTCCGGAGATATAATCATCCGAATAATGATTATTCTGACTTTGATAGTCTGCTGTCTATGCGTCAACGGATGAAGCGTTTCCTTGGCTGCGATTATCCGAGTATCCACCCTGTTCAAGGTAAAGATAGGCAAGAATTATGGAATGCCACCTTATTTCTTTGTATCAATGAGAAAAGGTATATGTACCCACATCATAGCATGGCTCAAACATGATTTCCTCAAAGAGTTTAACGAAATAAAAGAAGACTAAGATGAATAACAAAGAAACATTGCTTACAGAGAACATTTTTGAAAGGATTGAAAGAATGGTTTTGAAGAAGTGCAACACTCAGAAATCGTATGAGAATGTCATGCACCTTATTAAGGATGTGCTTTATGTTCCCAAAAGACTTGTGTGCATAGAAGCAAAAGACTTGATAGACTTGTTTCAAGATGGTGGAGCAATCCAATCTCTTGATATTTACATCAAAGCAGAGAAAGCAGATAGGATTGATGAACTTATAAAGCTAATCCGAGAAAAAACGGCTGACGGTCAGCATATCAATAACATCCTTGTTTATTTCTTCTTTCCGGAAGAACACCCTCTTTTGATGGGCGAACTGGAAACATTTAGTGAATGCATTAAGTCTTTTTCCGATGGATCTATGATTAAATGGGGTGTGGCAACCCACCTCCGAAAAGATTTTAGAACTATTGTCTTACTACAATAATATTGATCATGTACATAGGAGGCAAGAAGCATAACGACTCATCTGAAATTGGAGTTTTAAACACGAATATATCATAGGGAAGGTATGCAACACACATAAAGCCATATCAGGTCTTGTTGTTCCTCACTTGCAAGCATTCAAGGTAATTGATAAGCATGGATTTTTTCAATCAGCACCGGTGTAACAACACCATCCAAAAGATAATTGATGCTTTTGAATTGAAGAAGCATGATGTTGTGTAACGCCAACTGTCTTATACTCGACACACCGACCAATCACCTCGATTTGGAAAGCATACAAGCCTTCAACAACAATCTCATCGCCTATAAAGGTAACGTCCTCTTTGCGTCACATGACCATGAGTTCATTCAAACAACAGCCAACCGCATTGTCGAACTCGGTTCCAAAGCATGCATAGACAAAATGATGAGCTACGACGACTATATAAGCGATGAAAGAATAGCCACCCTGCGAGAAAGTATATACTAAGCAATCGACATATATCGACAAACAAAAACAGCATGCCGATTTGATGCTCGACATGCTGTTTTTTTGTATTATTGCCAAACAAGTCGGCAAATCCTTTTTTACTCCACTATCAACTTCTTAGTCGTGTTGCCGAGCATGACGGTATAAACACCTTTCGGCAAGTCGCCGAGGTCTATTCGCAAAGTCTCCTGACCAATGTTCATGATATACTCTTTGAGTTTGCGACCTTGAATGTCGAACAAATACACCGGCGTTTGCTCTTTCAAGCCCTCGACTTTCAACATTGTATAAGCATTCGCAGGATTAGGATACAACGAAACTTCGATTGCGTTCGCAACGACATCGTTCAATGACGAGTTCACCGTCAGGTTGAGCGTTATCACGCTGTCGCAACCGAACTCGCTTTGAAGTGTATGAACGTATGTTCCCGCTTCGCTTTCGCTGAAACCGTTCTCCTCATACGTCTCGCCCTCGTTTATGCTTGCGTCTATCGTGATGTTGTACGTAGGGTTGATGGTCAAAGTCAATGTTACGATACTGTCGCAACCATTGACTGTTTGCAAGTTCTGTGTATAAGTACCTGCTTCACTTACGTTGAAACCGTTCTCCGTGTAACTCGTTCCCTCGCAAATCGCTGCCGACAAAGTCGTACTTTCCACAGGGTTTACTGTCAAAGTCAATGTTACGATGCTGTCGCAACCGTTGATGGTTTGCAGGTTTTGCGTATATGTTCCTGCTTCGCTGACGTTGAAACCGTTCTCGGTATAAGTCGAACCCTCGCAAATCGCTGCCGACAAAGTCGTACTTTCCACAGGGTTTACTGTCAAAGTCAATGTAACGATGCTGTCGCAACCGTTGACCGTCTGCAAGGTCTGCGTATAAGTACCAGCCTCATTGACGTTGAAGCCGTTCTCCGTGTAAGCACCGCCTTCGCAAATTGCTGCTGTAAGATTAGTGTTTTCCACAGGGTTGACGGACAAAGTCAATGTTACAATACTGTCGCAACCGTCGATGGTTTGCAAGTTTTGCGTATATGTTCCTGCTTCGCTGACGTTGAAACCGTTCTCGGTATAAGTAGTTCCCTCGCAGATGGCTGCCGACAATGTTGTGTTAGCAACAGGGTTGACGGACAAAGTCAGCGTTATGATACTGTCGCAACCGTTGACCGTTTGCAGGCTACGAATATATACTCCGGCTTCATCTACATTGAAACCGTTTTCGGAATAAGTCGAGCCTTCGCAGATTGCCATATTAAGATTTGTTTGTTGGGGTTCTTCTATTGAAAGATTTAGCGTAACAATGCTATCACAACCATAGATGGTTTGTAGATTCCTGATATATGTTCCGGCTGAATCTACATTGAAGCCGTTTTCATTATAAGTATTACCTTGGCAGATTGTAGCAACTAAGTTAACTTGATTAGGTTGGTGTACGGTTATCCGAACAGAATCGGAATAACTACAACCATATTCATCTGTCATGGTAAACCCATAAGTCCGGTTGCGATTTGGTGATACTGTTAGCGAATTGATGTTTTGTCCATTACTCCACAATATAGAACTTGCATTTTCGACTGTTATAGTAGTTGAAGAGCCTTGGCATATATCTGTATTGCCTACTATTATCGGGGCATTATATGGATATAATACAACAATGATTGTATCAGACCACGGGCTTTTATAGCCTTCTTCGCTAACTAATCGTACAGAATAATTCCCGCTCTGAGATATTTGAATAGTCCTTGTCGTGTCTCCATTTGACCAAATATATCCATATCCCTCAGGTGCAGAAATTGAAGTTTGTTCTTCTCTACATATCCGAATAGTATCCATGTTAAACACATGTTTGTTCGGAATTTTTTGAAGTAGTCTTTTTATCCCTTCATGAGCATCTATCTTACCGGCTCCCCATGTGATGTTTTGGTAATTTACATACGAGGTATCAATATCTCCTGTATAGTCATCGTTAATCGCAGTTTCTCTAATCAGTTGTTTTGCTTGTGTTATGGTTAGCTCCGGATATGCCTCCAACCATAATGCCAAGATGCCTGTAACAACAGGTGCAGCCATTGATGTTCCTCGCATACAAGCATACAGCCAATTATGCCCTCCATTGGAAATACTTGAAACGACATCGGAACTATTTATGGGATAGTTCCCTGTATCAAAACTATTCACTGAAGAAACGACTCTACATCCCGGAGCTGTGATGTCAGGTTTTATTCTATTATCAACCGTTGGTCCTATACTTGAAAAGTTTGCAATATCGCCTTGTTCGTAAGATAATGAATAATCATAAACATTTCCGTTTAAGTCAGTCCATGATGTTTTTGAATTATAAGCCCCGACAGAAATCATGCTGTTACCTGTACCTCCAATCTCTGCACAAGTATATAAATCATCACCATCGCTACAATCGGTATAATCAAGTGAATAGAAACCATTAACAGGATTTGCTGCAATATGCCACATGTGTACAATACCACTATCTGCAATGATACTTAGCTGCAATGGCTTATAACCATCATCTTGTGCTGTATTATCAATAGCAAGACTAATCCGCTTTTTCCCTTGATAGGTTTCGATATTGACACCTATATTGCATGCATCCGGAGAAAAATAATCACCATCGTATATTGTGTATTGACTAGAACCTTCGTTCCGTGTATTCAAAGTTAATGTGCTTCCTGATACATTATTACTATTGATGTTGTAGCTCCGTAATTGAATATAAAAGTCCTCACTTCCCCAAATATCAATTATTCCGCTACCTGCTGATTGAATTGGATTATTGAATCCTATAAATGTTTTAGCAACTGGAAAATCAGAAGAAAATTCATTAGCGAAATGTGCTTTTGAGTTGCCTGTATTTCCGGCTGCTCCGACCAGTATAACTCCTTCTGGAAACAGAAATCTTAAAGAGTCACATGCTTGGTCAAACAGAGATGTGCCATCATGAGGACCATAATGATGACCTAAACTCATATTTATAATGCAAGGTTTGCCAACAGATTGAGCATATGTTACTATATAGCGTATCGCATTCAATACATCAATATCTAACGTAAAAAGAGAAGAAGTATTTACTGCAACAAGAACGATATCGCTTTCCGGAGCAATACCTCTATATTGATTGCACCCCTGAATATTTGTACCGCCTCCTGCTGCTATACCTGCAACATGAGTACCATGAGATTCATTATTGCTGCTATATAATTTATTTACTATATCAGTAGTATTGTCGAACTCGGAACCATAATCAAAACCATTAGGTGTAGTACCGGAATTATTGGTTTGTTCCCACACTCGTTTTACTCTGAAATTATTCATGGTACTATCCCAGAATGTCGGGTGGGTATAATCGAAACCATTATCAATAATACCCACGACGACATCTTTGCCCGAATATCCTTTCGGCAACTCAATTCCTTGATTGACCAAATTGGAATTTGTCATGCTTCGTGCATTATCCATCAATGGTTCGACCTTATTGCCTATATCTATGTAATCAACAATTTGTGCTTTACAAAAGCTGATGAACTGTTCGATAGGAATAAGAACGGTAACAATACTGCCAAGATCTGTATTTACCTTTATACCAAACTCTGTCAACCTTAGTTTATCAAATTCAGCTGGTAACTTTAAGAATGCTCCTACAAATATACCTTCACGAGTCTGTTTCAACGAATACTTGGCAATTATTGCAGTATCACTTTTTTGCAGTTGCCTATCGAGTTGTACCAAATCACGAAGCAAAAACGCTGTATTTGGAGCTAAACCTTTTAACTCCGACCGATAAGTACATTTGGCAGATGGATATTTTGCTGTATCTGCAAGGTTCAATGTTTTACGCTCTTGGGCTATTGAAAGAAACTGAAACAATACAAATGCCCAAAGAATGAATATTCTTGTTCTCATAATGCATTCTCTTAATATTTAACACCACTACCACTAAAAGCCTCTTTTGCAACTTGCGTACTTTGAGGAATATCTATATGCTTTAATTTCCAACAAGAAGAAAAAGCATGTTCTCCTATACTTTTGAGTCCTGCCGGCAAAGTTACTGATGATAATTGTTGGCAATTTGCAAAAGTACCATACTCTATGATGCTGACTTTCTCAGGAATTACAATAGAAGCCAATCTTCTGCAGTTTTTGAACGCCTCTGTTCCTATACTCTCGATAGTATTAGGAAGGGTAATGGAACGCAAATCAGAGAAACCTTTAAATGCTCCTGATTCTATTTTTACAACTTTATACACCAATCCTCTATGTTCTACTTCGGCAGGAATATTTACTTTCTCTATTTTCTGCCAATTACGTTGCATTTTATTCAGCACATCATCAGGTATCCTAACCACTTCCACGGTACTATCTGAGATTATACTGAAATATATGCCATTGTCCGTAAACAATTCGACCCCTAATTGGATTGAAGTATTTTCAAATCGATTTGCATCTTTTCTGTTTACAACTTTCTTTGGAATACCGGCTCCTTCGTCATAGTATAAAGGAAATCCTTCAACTATAATTCTTTCTCCTTTTCTGTAAACAACCACATCAGATAAAGCTACAGAACCCGGATATAAATTCAAAGCTTGATCTATTGCTTCTTTGAGATTTAAGTCCTCTTTCTCTGAACGGCCTTCCACTCTGTCCGGAATCTTCTTTAATTCCATACTTGATTGTCCAAGCGGAATGTTTCTTGATGATACGATGGTTAAATCATATAACCTTTTTTTCGGTGCACATCCTAAGAACACCAAAATGATAAGCACAATTGCTACTTTCTTTTGTGTTTTCATCTCATTTGACTTTTATAATTACTCTATTTTCTCTTCATGTCGGCAAATTACAAATCATCACCATTCGATTTGTTGTAAAGATTTTCGTAGTGAAAAATAATATAGTATGATGGCTTTGGTAATATACTGATATCGTTTCTCTTTCCTATCTCAATCCATACTTTCTTATTGGCATCCGGTAGGCTTTTTATCGTTTTATCCTTCTGATAAAATGTTGCTTTTTTATCTTTGTAATTGAAACTGTAACCAGAGGAATGGATAATCACATTATTTTGTTTTCTCCATTGAAATGCATAATTGTCATTTTTCTCGAATTGAGAAACCAATTGGTCGAATCTGGACAATACATCGGATTGGGTTCGGAGTTTAAGTTCAACGACTCTGATTTCAGTAATCCTATTATTTTGAGACCTTATATAGACATCAACTTGTTCATCATTAAACCAGCCTCTCAAATAATCTGAATTTGCACGATAAGAAAATCCAAAAGCTTCTAACTTCTGAATCATCTCTCCTTTTGTTATATCCATCGGTATTCCGAGGAACTTTGTTGCATCTCGTTGAGAATATACAGCCAAAGAGAACACAACCATTGTTACTAATAATATAATCCTTTTCATTACGTATAATGTTTTATAATTGTTGCCCGTCCCAAGGCTATTTGAATTGTTTCTTCCCTTTGCGTACGGACATAAAAAAACGTGGGACTTTTTTCTTACTGAAGTCTGAGGTTCCGCAATTACCCAAGTAACCAAATAAGTAAAGCCCACGAAATACATCGTGAGCGTTCGTAACTTTACTTCGGTTACTTGTTTGAAATTTTGCGGATTTCAGACCTCCAAGTATAAGCAAAAACGCTTTATTATGTCATATAAATACGT
>SAMEA104315430__coassemble_74_pt1 | contig 67379 bp, 55 predicted proteins | sample SAMEA104315430__metabat2_low_PE_047 | metagenome-assembled genome bin SAMEA104315430 (sample SAMEA104315430) | gut metagenome | biome: Monkey gut; feature: monkey-associated habitat; material: faeces | place: China | collected 2013
CGAACTACCTCTCCCGCTACAAGTACAACGGCAAGGAGAAAGACCCCGAGAGCGGATTGCACTACTATGGAGCGAGGTACTACGACAGCGATATAAGTCAATGGTTGAGCATAGACCCTATGGCAGACAAGTATCCGAGCCTCAGCCCGTACAATTACTGTGCGGATAATCCTGTCATTCTCGTCGATCCGGATGGAAGAAGTATTTCGGAATTTGATGAGAATGGGAACTATTTACGAACGATAAAGGATAATTGGTGGCATAATCTTTTGTACGGGCGAAAAGGTCGTATTATTGATGGTAATGGGAACGTTATTCAATCATTCAAATTTGCTGACCCCAAAAATGATGTATACGATCTTAAAAATGGAATAATAAGTAAAGTTTATTTCGTACAAGAAAACGACATTATAATCATGTTGTCAAAAGCTGGTGCATTTGATCAGGAAAACAAAGTCGCAAATAATGATTTGATTAATAGATATGATTATATAAAAAAAAGAAGGTCAGGGTGATGGCAAATTTGATTTTTTCTTATAGTCCGATTTCAGGAATATATGTTCAATATCCGGATGCAAGCCCAGACCCATTGTATCAACCATCGTCAATGTTATTCTTGGTTGATGGAGTAGCTCATAATCATATGAACTTTGGAAATTTTTTATTTGGTGCAGCAGGGAGAGCATTAGGCTTAACTTCGTTGGAACTAAGAATGGGAGCTCATTGGAATAGTTTAACAAATCCGTCATCTAATGGCTATGAACGACAATTTGATTCCAGAGATGATCAATTTTCTATACAAAAGGGAGTAGAACATGCTAATAAACACGACTACAAGAATAAGTACTATCATGTTATAGCAGATCCATCAAAATTTAGAGATAATGGTTACTAAATTCAAAGAATATGACAAAGTTGATAGTGATTATTTTTATAATGTTATGTTTTAATAGTTGCATTGAACAATCTGCTGAAAAAGCGTTTCTTGCTAAATATGAATTTGAAGATTTTTCTCAGTTCAAAAATGTTTCTATCTTTATTCGAGGCGTGGATAGTGAAAGAAATCCAATTATTTTTATAACGGCACCACATCTTATTAGCGACACTTCAGGCATTAGGTGTTATTTTGTAAAGCTGAACAGAATAAGTCACCAAATAATAGAAGCACATTGGATGGCAGAACACCATATTGAGGCAGATACCCTAAAACTTCAACAATTAGCACTAACATTTATAAAATATAGAGTACCACGTCTGAAAGTAGATACTATTGGAAATGTGTTTGTTTATATGAGAGATGTTGAAACGTTGGCGTTGGTTAGATTTGTCAATAAAAAAGAGTTGCAAAAACAAGATAAAGAGATAAAATGGGTTGAGATAGGACATAATTGGTACAAGCCAAGATAATCGCCTTACCTTAATTTGTATGTTATTAGGCAAGACAGAAAATTAGATTACGGTGTGCAAGGGAAGTTAGAGTTTGCAGGAATGGATAATGGAAAACGAAAGATTAATATATACATCAATTCTGATAGACGAGGCGTTTGTTCGTTTTTAGATCCATTGGCGCACGAACTAAAACATGCATACCAGTATTATGAAGGTAGATTGGGATTTGCATATAAAAGAGGCGGTGGTTATAATTCAAATAATTGCCAACGATTCGAAATGGAGGCGGGTAAAAGAGGGCAAATATTTTCCGGAAAGAATATCGAATGCCATAACAAACTTGAACTAAACAAATCAGATGATTTCAAATTAGAACCATATTATGAAAAATTTAGCGAAGAGCCTCGATTTAAAAGAGAAGATGGAGGTGCATTTAATGCTCCGAATAAATGAGGTAATTGTTTTTAGCCTTGTGATGCTTTTTTCTTGTGTATTCCCTCAATACGGCAATGCACAAGAGTACTATTATGGAAAAGACAATTTCGGAAAATTGACATTCATGAACGATTCGCTGTATTGCATCTCGGTCTATGGACATAACTTAGATGGCGTTTCAAGTACCGGTTTCTATCATAGAAATGGAGATACTTTGTTCTTGAATTCAACCCCCAAAAGAAAATATGAAATAGAAGAGATAAGTAGAGAGGATATGCTCAAATTTCAACACAAATTATCATACTTATTCATGAAAGAGTATATAAAAGAAGGAGATAGATATTATCTGTGGAGAGAAGGTTTTGTAGAATACTATAATGAAGAAACAAATGAAATATTTATATCTGATTACTATAGGAGAACATTAGTAGTCTTGTTAAATAGGGGCGTCTATGATAGACTTAAACTCCCCACTTGTTATGCTTTTCATACATTATTTTATAAAATCAAAATAACGAAGTTGCCTCTTTTGGACTTTACTGTGTTTTTGGATGAATTTCCCCTGCTAATCAAGAGAAATAAGTTGATACCTATAGATAAGAAAAAGAATGAAGATTGTTGGGTAAATAACGGTTTTTACTTTCCCAAAATGAAAAAGAGTAAAGATGAAAAACCATATAAGGTCATTGGATATTGGTATAAAGGCTTGGTTGGCTTGCCGACAGAATTAAAAATACCAAAGAAACCTTACTGGGTATATCCTCAAAAATCAACATATACACCTACTCCGGAGGAAATAGAGTTATTTCAGCTCAAAGAATGAAAACAAGATCGTATCAAACTATACATTATATTCTCGTTTTCCGTAAAAAAAAGTATGAATAGGCAATACACCTACGACGTACGCGGCAGGCTCAAGAGCCTCCACCTGTTCGGGGAGGCGACCCCCGCCATCAGCTACGAATACAGCGACCTTCGGGAATTAAGCACCGGAGCCGAGGCGTATGACTGGCGAACACTCAACAACAGTCCATGGGTACGTACCACCTGCCACGACCGGAACGGACAGAGACAACGCATCGACATCAGCGACGCCATAGGCAGGCACATACAGCAGAAACAAGACAAGAGCGTGGAGGACCGCAAGCAAAGAGTGACAAGCGGTCGCATCAAGACAGACAACCTCGGTCGTCCCGTACGCACATACCACCCATACATAGAAAGTAGCACCAACCCCGACAGCCTGTACGGGTGAGAACGATATATGTTTGGTGCTATCTATTGACAGAGGGGTGTTTGCAGACGTATTATGTGGTTATTTAACGGAAATGTTGTTGTGGTTAATACAGAAGCGGAAGACGATAATATGGATGGCTTTGTGATTTTTTCGTATGAGCGTTTTATCTTATCTCATTGGCGAGACGGAGCAGGTAATCCAATTGGGTGTATATAGCGTTCATTTCGTTTTCGCTTTTTGCAGGAAGGTAGGTTTTATTGTACTCGCCGTAGAAGTTTTCATCGTTTCCTACTCGTCCTTTTTCGCTTATGCAATTTACGCCGTCTATGCAGTTAAGCCATACTTTGTAACCGGTGGGGGTGATTTCTTTCGATATGGTGATTTGTATCAAATCGATGTTCATGCAGGTTTCGGAATCCTTGCTGCCACTCCATATATATGATAAAAAGCCTGAGCCGTCTATAGTGAATTCTTTGTATTGGTTGTCTTTTATGCTTGAACCGATGATTTCGCAGGCTTCTTCTATTCTTTGTGCATGTACATCGGTGATTGTTGCCGTGCCTGCAACCAAAATCAATGTCAAAAGTATTTTTCTCATAATGCTGATATTATTGTTCTATTGTTTGTGTTCTCTTATCTTTATCGAACCAGTTGCTATGTTCTCGTAGATGAGTTTCAGGTTTTGCAGTTTGCTATTCTTCTCGTCGTTGTACTCGTAAATCATTTTGATGATTCGATACATGTTTTTCCCTTCAAGTGGCGTGAAGAAGAAATATTCTTTATGTATAGGGTCGAAATTGGCGTATGACTTCACTCCTTCGAGTTTAGGGTAATGAAAAGTATATGAGTATTCGTTCATCTTTTTGTTGCGTTTCAATTTTATCCGCCATTCTTTCGGAATGTCCTTGCGAGGTATGGGAACTTTGGAATTGCCGTAAAAATATTGGAAAGGTTGATGAGTGTCGATTTTTCCGTCTGTTGTGTAGAGATATACCTTAACGGTGTGTCGCTTGGGCATGATGTTGAATTCAAACATATATAAACTGTCTCTTTGTGCAAACAGTGTTGTACAAAAAACGCTTGTCAAAATGATGAATAGGAATGCAACTCTTTTCATATTGCAAAGATATGCACTTTTGATGATATTATCCGTATTTGTCTCAGAAAAAAAGGGTGACAGATTTGCTGTTTAACTTTTGATAACTAACCTTACTTCGAGGCTGAGTGTCTTTATTTTCGCCAAAAGGCTTGCAGGAAGCAGAATTTATTGTATATTTGCGAGTTGGATTGAAGGGCTTGTTTTCTTGCTCTTGCGATTAAAGATTTGGAATTTAGAATGATAAATGTTTTGAATATGAAGAGAGTGCTATTTTTTACAGGGCTGTTCATGATGTTGTTGCCTTTGTGTGGCTTTACTCAAAATGGACCGGTATTGCTTACTCATGTTGATTTTGAAAACGGTATTCCTGCCGGTTGGACCGTGTCGGATCAGAACAATGTGTTTATCTATAACGACCTTGCGGCTACCGGAGAAAAGTCTTTGAGAATGAAGCCGACTGCCGGCGAGATAATGATAACCTCTCCGGAATTTACAATTCAACCGGGTTGCGCAACAAGATTGGAGTTCAGCCATATCCCGATTTTGAATAATCAGAATGGCGGTAGGGTCGAGGTGTTGAAACCTAACGGAACATGGACTCCTTTGACTTTACAAAATCCTGTAAACCCAAGTTGTTATGATCCGAGTTATGGTTCGGGGGCTTCCGGATTCGATGGTAGTTTCAAGAAGGTTTCATATTGGACAGGAAACAGTAATATAGATGTTGCTGATTTGGATAGTACATATTGGAGAAATGAGGTATTCTATTTGTACTCGACACTGACATCTTCGGCAACAACCGTCAAGTTCAGGTTCGTGTTGCCGGCTTCGAGCGGTGCGGCTGCCAATTTTTCAGGTTGGTTTATAGATGATGTGAGGTTGTATGTGGCAAGTGTGGCCGGTGATGAGGTGAGAATTCCTCAGATAAGAAGTGTAGTGAAAGCTCCGAACATTTCTAATTATCCTACATGTAGCGATGTATTGGTGCAGATGCAGATAAGAGATGCCGGTGGTGCAATGTCGACTGCGGCCGATGCTGTTAAGATAGAGTTCAAACAGGCTGATGATAACGGGGTGTATTCTACTACCGAAGTGAATATGACATTGGTCGATGCTGCAAACTCTACATACGAGGGAAATATCCCTTTTAACGGTTTCGGAAAAACCACTTATTGGAAAGTGTTGGCAAAAGATGCAAAGGGCAATGAGGTGCGTTATCCTTTTGTTTACGGTACATACAATAGATATACGATAATAAGACCTTATGAGGGAACGAAGAAAATCAAAGAGACGCAAACGAGTAATCAGGAATTGATGATTCCGACGAATAAGTTGGCCTCCATGTTCCAAATGAGATATACGGCAGAGGAGTTGAGAGAGGCAGGGTTCGGTGCAGGTGAAATAGGCGGACTATATTATAATGTAACACAGTCGGCAGCAGGATTCGTGATGCCGAACTTTTCTTTGTCTATAGGTAACATCGACCCTGCTTGGGTTTTGGATCAAGGGTATTTGTACTCTGCGACTACTTTGACGCGTGTTTATTCAAATCCGAGTTTTGTGGCTCCTCCGATAGGGGAACATTATATACAGTTTGATGAGCCTTTCTTGTGGGACGGTGAAAGCGATATAATGATAAAGACGTGTTGGGGACCGGCTTCAAGTGCCGGTGGTACAACAAAAGTCGAGTGTATCTCCACCACGGGCAATAATAGAACAGGTCAATTTACGCAAACAGGAACATCATACTTGGAGGCATGTTCGGCTCCTTTCAATACTGCTGATGGTATGGTAAATTACAAGGTCAATTTCAAGTTCGACTTTTTGAAGAATTGCGTTTTGCCGGTTGATGCGGCTTTGTCGGAAAAGTTGGCGACACCGGCAAATCAGAAAATTAGTGCAAATACAAACTCAAACTTCGGAGTGTATTTGAGAAATGACGGTTCGGAGTCATTGTCGCAAGTAAAGGTAAGTTTCTTGGCGGATAACGGTTCCACAGGCAACGCAACATGGAATGGAACGCTTGCTCCGGGGGATTCGACGATTTTCAATGTAACTTCATCATTGAATTTGCCGGCAGGTTATAGACATGTAACGGCATGGACGAATGTTTTGCCTCCTGATATAGATTGGAATACTTTGAATGATACCATTACGTATGACATTATTTCGTGCGATGGTGCGATGAATGGGGTTTATGCCATAGGTAATGTGCAAGGAGTTCCGGAGACGAGAACTTTCGACGACTTTTTACAGGCATTCAAAGTTTTGGAAGTTTGTGGTGTCGGAGCTCCTGTTACGATAAAGGTAGAACAGGGGGCCGATGGTGTTCGTGGAGATATATTGAAATTTCCGACTACAATACAGGGGGCGAGTGCAACGAATATGATAACCTTTACCTCTTCAACGAATGAACCGGTAAGGTTTTATGTAAATGATACCGTTAGAGCAAATACCTCTTTTGATTTATCAGGCTGTAAATATATGAGGTTCGAGAATTTGACTTTCCTTCCTGCCAAGAGTTACATGGATAACAATTCCGTCGCCATGAGCGAAAGAAGTGTGGTTAAATTGTCTCAAACATCTAATCATATAGAATTCAAAAAATGTAACTTCCCATCGTCGATTACTTTTGGAACAGAGCAAACCCAATCTGTTTGCAACTTGAAGCCGACAGCTATATTGGATTTATCCGCAGCAAGCAATGTAACGATAGACAGTTGTTGTTTCTCGGCAGTTGCAGATAAGGTTGTCAACATAAAAGGTTTGTCGCCGACATCGATGACAAACGGCATTGTGATTAAGAACACGACTTTCGATTATGAACCTGTTTCGATCGGAGGTTCGCAGACGGTTTCCGACAATATTATATATGCAGAATATAATGATGGTTTGACAGTGAGCCGTAATGTTTTCAGTTCGTCTCCGGATATTACAACAGTAGGTGGAGAGAAGTATGCTATCATGTTGCAGGCTTCCAAAAATTTCGATATAAACAAGAACATATTCGATTTGGAAAAAATAACGGCAATAAGCCTTTCGCAAATCGGTGCAGGTAATTCAAAGATAGCCAACAACAAAATAAGCATCAAGAATAGCAACGAGGGTGTTGTGAACATACATCTTTCGGGTATCAAATTCTTGTCGGGTGAGAATGTATCGATAGTGTACAATAATATATATGCGTCCGATGCCGGAATTACAGGAAAACAAGCTACGGCTTTAAGCCTCGGCAGTCAGGGACAGGCAAGTACAGGTGTGGTGGTTAAGAACAATATAGTCGTATCCGAAGGAATGGGATTTGCAATATGGGAAAGAACTTCGGAAAATAATGCAAGTGCATCTTTCACCTTATCGAACAATATGTATTATAAGGTAGCAGGTTCCTCCTCCGACATATTGTTTAAGTTCAATACCAATAATGTCGCCACGACCGAGCAATGGGAAACTATCAGCGGGGAAACGAATTCCTATTATACGGAAAATCCTTTCTTTATGGCGTGGAACAATCTGCATACGACAAGTACATTCGTTTGCTACAAGGGTACTCCGATTGCAGGTGTTACAGATGACTTCTTCGGAAGAAGCAGACCTACTTCGAATACATGTATAGGTGCTTTGGAGTTTGAACCTCCGACAAGTAATATATTTGTTACATCGGTCGAGATAGGTAGTGGAGATTATAGCGAGGTTGATGGAATGCCGGCATATTCGAGTTGTGATTTCGGGCAAGAAACAATAAGTGTTCGTTATAAGAATATAAGTTCAAATACCATTCCTGCCAATACAGCCAGAATGTATTATAAGGTCGATAACGGAGTTGCGGTTAACGGTGGTTTGATATCGCATGCAATAGCACCGAATACCGATTATGTATTTACTTTTACCCAGTCTGCAAATTTGGCAGCTGTTTCCGCTGATACAAGAATGATTTTGACAGCATTTTCATCTCTCGCAGCCGATACGGTGAACACCAATGATACAACGAGAGCCGTTATTTTGTCGAACTATCAGTTACCTGCACTTGCAAATCAAAGTACGAATGTGAACTATGGTACAAGTGCAAACATAAGTGTATCCTCTAACGATTCTATCTATTGGTTCAAAAGCATGGACGATGATGTTCCGTTTTTGAAGTCCCATAATCTGACAACAACTCAGTTGTATGCTGACACTGCATTTTATTTTTCTGCCAAGAGAGAGATACCGGTGTTAAAGATAACAGAGTTGCAGTTCAATAAGAATGCAAGTGTCGAGAACGGAATAACAACTCCTTTGCCTTCATGGGTAACGACTAATAATGCTTATGAAATAAGTAATTTCGGTAATGGAAGTATAGATTTGACCGGTTATTCGTTCGTTTATTATTCTGGCAACAATACGGCTTTATCGACATCGCCTACGAAAACTTATACATTCCCTGCAGGTTATGTCTTGGAAGCAAATCAATCGGTTGTCCTTTTGCCGGTTAATGCAAATGCCGTTACGGCAGAGGGTGTTCTCGGAATAGCTTCCGGTACTGTAGGAGCGGATAAGAAAACCGGTTATTTGTTGAAAAATGCAGCAGGTACGGTTATAGATGCCGTTGCTGTCAATGGTGCGACTTTTGCGGCAGGACACAATGTTCCTGCAAGTGTATGGCAAGGTTCTTCTGCCAATCTTACTCTTACCAATACAGCCGGAATTGTAAGGACGTCTGCTGCCGGCTCTACACAGGCAGCTTGGGAAAAAGCTTCTTCGACAAGTCCGATGACGATAGGAACATACAATGATGAATTGACGGTTCTTACGGATAACGGATGTTTGGGTCATAAAGCTACGTATAATGTAGTAATACAAAATGCACCGACTTATAATCCAAGCATAGTGGCGGTTTCTGTTGTCGGGCTTTCTGCCGATAGTGCTTGTACATTGAATGAAGAACAGATAAAGGTAAAGATTACCAACCTCGGTTTGCAACCTGTTACCAATATTCCTATACAATATTACAGCAAGAAGAACAATGCCATCTTACAACAGAAGAACGACACATATACAGGAACCATAAATCCGTTCGATACGATTGAATACACCTTGACGGAGACACTTGATTTGTCTGCCGTCTCAGCGAATGAGACTTTTGAAATAACAGCCTTAGCCAACCTTGCAGCAGATAATATTCATGGAGATGATACGGCGAGAATGCAAGTCGTATCATTGATGACACCGCAACAACCGGTAGTTCAAAACATGAACATACCGTACGCAAGTTCCGCCGTACTAACCGCAACAAGTCCCTATACACTCATTTGGTATGACAGCCCGACTTCACATCAGGAACTTTCAAGAGGAACATATACAACGTCTGTATTGTATGAAACGGATACTTTCTATGTGGCAGCTTTGTTGGCAGCGAATGCCGACGTGGAAATAGGAACCGGAACGTCAACGAATACAAACGATAATGCACCTACACCGTTTGCTTTCTCCAAGAAACAAGTCAAAGAACAATATCTTTGGAGAGCGGAGGAACTTGGCTCTTTGGGCGAAGGTTTGATTAAGTCGATAGGCTTCAAGGTCAGCACAGAGAATGCCAATGTTACGATGCGGGATTACACGATTAAGATTGGTACAACAACCGAAAATGCTTTGTCAACATGGGTTGATGGATTGCAAGAGGTATATTCGGACAGCATAACCATAACAAAGACACCCGCAACAACCAATGTGTGGAAAGACATGGCGTTTACCACTCCGTTTTACTACGACGGAGAGTCCAACCTTGTCGTTGAAGTTTGCTACAATACCAACATAACAACCGGCAAGGTGAAGGTATACAATTCAAATACAAGCTTTAATTCCACTATTGTTTACCACAACGATAACACCAATGCTTGCCAATACTCAGGAAATCCAAGTGCAACCTATTCCAAGCGACCTAACGTCAAGTTTGGTCTTGACAAATACGGTTGCAAGAGCGAAAGAGCTGCACTTGTTGTGGAAGTTCAGCCTGCTCCTGCATGTGAAGTCGGCTTGACGCGGATTGTATCTCCTGTTGCAGGAACCACCCTAATGTCGGGAGAAATTGTTCCGATAGAAGTTGAAATAAAGAATTTCGGTACTACGCCTTTGGATACTCTTGATTTACATTGTATGGTAGACGGTTATGAAATACCGGTTTCCACATGGACGGGATATTTGCCTCAAGATAGTACAACTACATGTTCCGTCTCGACTTATGTGTCTTACACCTCAGGAGTTACGGAAATTAAAGTTTGGTTGGAAAAGGATTGCGATAACGAACCAAGCAACGACACGGTAGAGACTAATCTTACGATTTGTACAGGAAATACTTCCGGTCTCACAACCATAACCGTAGACAATGAAGACGGAGATAGGAGGACTGATATGTCATATGTGTTAGATGAATTGACGAGTTCGGGAATTTGTGGACCGGTTCAAATCAATGTCAGACCCGGTACATACTATGGACAAATCAATATTCCTAATATAGCGGGATTATCAGAAACCAACTACATTAAGTTCGTAGGTCTTGCGGACGATAACTCGCAAGTGGTTTTGACCTACAATACAATGTCAGGTGGAGATAAACATGTATTGAGCCTTAGCGATGTGGAGAACATACATTTCGAGAACATGACCATACAGTGTTCCGATACCACTGCCGATGTTTCTGTGTTGGTAGAAAATTCAAAGAATGTCAGCTTCCGCAGAATGAACTTCGTTTCGCCAAAAACGGCACGAAGCACAATGCTTAGCATTACCAACACCGATGATATTCTGATAAGCGAAAACGATTTTGTCGGTTCGGCAATACAACTTGCCACTGCCGACAGCATAAGGTCGCTTTCCGTAAGGAACAATAACTTCTTCAACTTTGGAGTGTCGGGAATAAGGGCTTACGATGTGGAAGACTTAACAATAGAAGCAAATCATCTTTCCACCGATACTTCCAAACTTATTGTTACAGCCATCGACTTGAAGAGACTTACGAGGGCATCGAGTGTTATGTCCAACTTTATCTACTTGACCAAAGGAACGGCAGTCAGAACAGGTATCTCGATGAAAGAAGTTCATGCCGAACAAATACAGCCTGCAATCATAGCAAATAACTCCATTTCGATGATAGGTGCGAGAAATTCGTCCTCATCTTTGGCATACATCGGAATAGACATTGACAGCACCGATTGGTTGAGTTTGTATTACAACACGGTTTATCTCGAACCGTCAAAAGGTAACAATACCTCTTCAAAGTGTCTTTCTGTTGGTAAGGTGGGTTCCAATATAATAGTTCAGAACAATAACCTTGATAATAGCGGTAAGGGATATGCGATGTATGTACAAACGCCGGCAACCCATGTCGTCCTTTCCAACAATAATAACTATTACACCAACGGAAGTAAGTTCGTATATTGGATAAACGATAAATCCAACCTTACACTCTTGCAAACAGCCAACTCCATGGACGCACAATCCGTCAGCATTGAAAATTCGTTCAAGAACGATTCTGTTTTGGCACTTACTTTCCCTACCGGAATAGTAAGGATTGCAGAGCCGGTAGATGATGTCGCCACGGATATAGAAGGTAATTTCCGACCTGTTTCCCCTAAACCGACAATAGGAGCATACGAATACCAATTCGCAGGTAATGATACCGGTATTCCGAGAATAATAAGCCCTGTCGAAGGAGACGAATATGTCGAAGGAGATCCGTTGAGCGTTGAAGTGGAATTGAAGAACTTCGGTAATTACAGCATAAACACAATGGAGATAGTCGCTGTTTTGAAATCTTCCGAAGATTCCGAGACAGCCATACAAACTTTGAGAGAAACATGGACGGGAATGTTGTCTTCATTGCAAACGACCACATATACATTCAACCAAACCTTTACACCACCGCTCAATGACCCTTACACAGATGAACTTTATGTAATGGCATACACGATAATGGGCGGAGATACCGTGCATATCAACGACACGGCATATACCCACTTCCTTTCAAAACCTGCGAAGGACTTGAAACTGGAAGGTACTGTACCTATAACCGAGCGATGTGTATTGACAAATGTTCAAATCCAAACCAAGATAAAGAACGTAGGAGAAAAGAACATAGAACCCGGCGATGTGATACAGTTGTCTTACTGGATAGAGGGCAGACCCGACCTTACGCAAACAGAAACTCTTACATTCCCTTATACAGACCAAACCACACAAACTCCATATCAGAATCTGCAAAAAGGAGCCTCGCTCACATATACTTTCAACGCTACTGCCAACCTTTATCCTTTGGGAGTAAATGATACAACGTGGAAATTGTGGACATGTGTGAAAACAGTGGGCGACAATCAGCAACTTAACGATACCGCTTCTGCCGCAAAGGTGGTAAATTCCAAAGTATCGCCTCCTGCACCTACCGTAACAGATGATTACATTCCATACGCAACATGGGGACATCCGAGTGCAGAGCAAGCCAATAGCTTGGCAATAAAATGGTATGCCGGACCGAACGATGCAAATCCGTTTTATGCACCAACAAACTATAATACTTCAAGGAACTATACAACCTCCCAATTATTTGAAGATACAACCTTCTATGTCGGTGTAAATGCAACCGGAACATATCCTTGTGCAAGTGAAAGAACGGCTGTTACTGTTCATGTTAATCCGAGAGCAGCAGTCGATGCTTCGGCATTGGCAGTTGTTTATCCTCCGGAAGATGCATGGGTATATATGAGTACTGGCGATACCATTAAAGTCTTGTTGACCAATTACGGTACACAGCCATTGAGCAACTTCCCTGTAACTTACTCTATAAAACCTACATCTCCTGCAAACGCAGAACCTGTTATTGTAACAGAAACATGTACGGCAACAGTTCAGCCGGACGAACAATATACCTATACATTCGAAACATTGGCAGATATGTCCGGTCTTAGCAAGAATTATTCAATAATGGCGTGGACAGATGCTGCAGGCGATATTACTGCACTCAATGATACGACGAAAGCTGCAACGGTCGTGAAACCGAAGAACGGTAATACGGTTTATTGCAGTATTACAGTCGATAATCCTGCAAGTTTGGATATATCGAGAGTTCAGTTGGGAGTTATGGACAACCCTACTACACCTTCCGGAAACGGTTATTCCGACTTCACTACTGATACAACCATAACGATGCCTACTCTATACAGAGGAGTTGCCGACCAATTGAATGTCCATGTGGATAATTCCACATCGATGGATGCGAACTCAGTTGTCGGAGGTTGGGTAAGAGTATTCATCGATTGGGATAGAAATGGAGAGTTCTCGGCAGCGGAATGTGTGGTAAGCGATACGGTGTACTCCGGAATGGTATTGTCGAAAACGTTGAACGTTCCTGCCAATACGCTTAACGGTATTGCAAGAATGAGAGTTATCCTTAAACAAAGCGGAACAAGCGATGAGTTCACAGCCTGCGAAAAAGTACAGCGTGGAGAGGTCGAAGACTATCGAGTCATCATCAAGCCGGCTGAACAGATAAACGCAGAACTTAAACGCTTCACATCACCGAGTGAACTTGCCTCTGCCGGACAAACAGACGTAAAAGCCGTGTTGAGAAATGCAGGGTTGCAAACGCTTAATTCCGCAACCATAACCTTGAAGCATAACGACCAAGACTATACTTACAACTGGACGGGCAATCTGGCAAGCGGAGAACTTGAAGAAATAACCATAGCCAATGTGGACTTGGATTTGGGAGCAAACAATTTCAAGGCGTATATCGACGTGGCAGGTGATAATGTTCATGACAACGATACGATAAACCTTAACTCGTATGTCTTCCGCACCTTCGTTGTCCCTTATCAAACCGATTTCGACGAAGAAGACGGTAACGACCACTTCTACGCATACGATGCTAATCCGACCAACCCTACCAACAGTTGGCAGTTCGGAACGCCGGCAGAGACGAACACGACAATAGACGTAGCCTATTCCGAACCTAATTGCTGGAAAACCAACCTTAGCGGCAAGCACCCTAAGAACAACGAAAGTATTCTTTACTCGCCTATATTCGATGTCAATACCGTGAAACCCGACACCATGAGTTTCATGTTGAGAACTGATGCAGGAGTGAACACGGCAAGCATGCACATAGAGTATCTCAACTGGCAGGGCAAATGGGTTTTGCTTGGAGCGAAAGAAGACGGTTATGGAGAAAATTGGTATAATTCGGATAGCAACTACTTCAACGGCACGAAGTCATGGACGAAAGTAACCTATTCTTTGGAACATGTCAATTACCTGTTCGGAAACAATCTTCAATTCCGTTTTGTCTTCCGTTCCAATGCAGGAGTTCAGAAAGACGGCTTTGCGATAGACAACTTCGAAATACAAAGAGCCAAGAGAGAACAAGACGCAGGAGTTGTATCTTTGACTTTGGAACCGACCGCACTGCCTAATTACGGTTCTAATTACTATCCGCGAGTGGGCATACACAATTACGGAACGACATCATTGACCAACTTGCAAGTATGTTACATATCCGAGGGATTGTACATACCGATTTGTGAAGACCTCATAGGCGTGGACATACAACCGGAAACGACATACGAGTACACCTTCAATACCGGAACATACCTTACCGTGGATTCGCCTGACCCATTCGGAATATGTGCATTCACAAGGTTGAATCCGACCGACATTTATACCGACAATGACTCCGTATGCCAACAAATAGTCATAGGACCTTTGCAAAAAGATGTCGGCATAGTCAACATCAATTCACCGACAACGCAAATCGTATCCAACGACCAAATAGAAGTCGCAATACAAGTCCGAAACTACGGATTGGAACCGGTAAGCGAATTGCCGGTGGCGTATAAAGTGCCGGGTGCATCGCAAATAGAAGAAACAATACACTTCAATCCGCCTTTGTACAATGGAGACGAATATGTATATCGTTTCAACCAAAGATTTCATTCCTCATTCGGAGCAGTCAATTTGAAATGTTGGACAGGACTTGAAGGCGACTATTATCACGATAATGATACTGTCTATAAAAGATTGGAAGGAACAGGAACCACACGCGACTTGGAAGCAAAATACATAACCATAGACGATGCCGATCCTGACCATATATCGTTGCAACTCGCTTTCATGAATCGTAGTTCCGTCGGAGTAGGCAACATCACGGTAGGTTATTACCTCGGCAGCGACAGAGAAAACGTCGTCGAGGAAACATACCGCCTTGGAAATGTATTGCCTTCCGGTACTTACGGCTACCATAAGTTTGAAGCAACACTTCCGAGAGCCAATGCACCATACACCAGAATTACCGCTTTCGTATCAGTCGATGATGAAGTCGATAGAAGCAATGACACCACAAGCGTACTTTACATGGGATACCGCGATGGAGTGGCAGATTCCGTATTCATAGAACAAACATACGAACCGGATTGCAAAGTACAGCTTACAGCACATAACGGAGGAACGATAGGCGGAACAACGCAAGTCAGAGCCCATTTGGTTCTTAACGGAGATTATGCAAACCAAATAGTTGAAGACTTCACATGGGAATACGACGAACCTAATCCTGACATGTTACGTTACATGACTTTCTCTCAGCGAATACCTAAGAGTGAAAACGGAACGTATAACGTTATTGCATGGTTGGACTACCCATACGATGCCGACCATAGGAACGATACCACGCATGCTTATGCCGTTCGTTCATACGTAGGATTGGAAGAAGTTGAACGAACAGCAGGCTTTGTCCTTGAACAAAACCAACCTAATCCGTTCACCGACGAAACCACTATAGGTTTCACACTTCCGGAATCCGGAGAAGCGACACTCGTTATCACCAACAACCTCGGACAAGTCTTGAAGACCATCAAAGGCAATTATGGAGAAGGACGCAATACCATCGTTCTGAAAGACCTCGATTTGCCGGAAGGAATTTATCACTATACGATGTATTACAAGAAAGACAAACAAATGAGGAAGATGATAATAAGCAAATAAGCAAGCAATACCGGAAACACCGGCATATATCGATTCAGCACGAATATTCGTCAAGGCAAAGTTCCATTTTCAAAATCGGAACACCGCTTTGACGAATGTTCTTTTTTATCGCACTTAATTTGCGAAGAAGTATTGTAGTGGTAAAAAGTTCCGACTTATTTGGTATTGATTTGCGTTGTTGTCAAAAATGAAGAAAGTCAATATTTCATAAGCTTGTTTGCCAACCGGTCTTTGTAGAATACTTTCGCCTGCTTCATCTATTACCTGCTTTTGATACTGCCACCATCTCATAATTGAAGAAATCGAGGAGCTGATTTACTTTGTCGAGTTGCAACGACTTTTTTCCCTGTTCTAGGTCTCGAACGAAACGTAATCCTACGCCGGACTTCAATGAAAGCTCTTCCTGAGTAATATTATATTGCTTTCGTAACATCTTGACCGTTGCCGATAGTGATAGAGTGTTCATAAATATACAACATTATACCTTTTCTGCTATAAGATTATTTCATCTGAATATACCCGATAAGGTATATCAATATATGACTCCATACTCCTCATATCCGAAGCGACACCCCTCGCCGGCGGATTGTTGCTCATTCTGTTCCTGCTCTTCTTCCGAAGAATGTGGAAAATCGGCAGTCGGAAGATAAGAGAACACCTCGAAAAAGATACCGAACCCACAAGAGAAGAACACTTTTGAAACCCGCCGAAACCGAAACATCGTTATGTTGCAACGAATCGGCGTTCGAGAAAATTCTTTCGGCGTTTCATTTTCGTAGAACGCAGGTTTATTTTTCTGAAACAGCGTTTCGGGCAAGGTGTTTCTTTGTCGGCGTGTTATCACAATGGCGATTTGTCGGTGTGGTCGGGGGATTGCGACGGGTTTATTCGTTGAATTCCTTGTTGAGGTATTGTTGCAGTTCGTTGGGGGTGAGACCTTGGCGTGCCATGCCTTGTTTTGCGACTGATATTTTGCCGGTTTGTTCGCTTACGATGACCGCAATGGCATCGGTTTGTTCCGTTATGCCGATTGCGGAACGGTGTCTCAATCCCATCGAGACGGGTATGTCCAAGTTCTTGCTTACCGGCAGTATGCAGCGTGCGGCTTTTATCTTGTTCTCCGATATGATGACGGCTCCGTCGTGCAGCGGCGTGTTCTTGAAAAAGATGGTCTCCAAGAGTTGTGAGCTTATCTGCGAGGTGAATGCCTCTCCGGTTTGTACGATTGCGTCCAAAGGATTGCTCTTGCAGATGACTATCAATGCTCCGGTGAGGGTTTGGGACATGTGAGTGCAGGCTTGCACTATCGGTGTTACATCGAGAGTGTTGTTTTCTTCTTTCGATTTCAGGTGAAGGAGCTTCAGCCATCGTCTGTTGCGGGTTTGGGAACCGAGACGGAGGAGAAACTGTCTTATCTCGCTTTGGAAGATGATTATGATTGCTATCACGCCGACGGAAATGAACTGGTCGAATATTTCGCTGAGCAGTTTCATATCCAGAAAGCGGATTACTTTCCATGCAAAGAAGACCAATATGAACCCGATGAAGATGCTGATTGCGTTTGTGCCTTTCAGCAGTTTGTAAAAGTAATAAAACAGTAGGGCTACGACGAATATGTCTATCAGGTCGGTGATTCGGAAGGTCGGTAAGCCCTGTATGGCGGATAGAATTGTCATTCGGCTGTATTATTGTAAAGTTCGAATAGTTTGATGCACTCTTTGGCTTCTCGGACATCGTGAACCCGAAGTATGTCTGCTCCGTTTTGCAGGGCGAAGGCATGAAGGAATGTCGTTCCGCAGAGGGCTTGTTCCGGCGTTATGCCGAGTGGGCGGTATATCATGCTTTTTCGCGATATTCCTGTCAGTATCGGCAAGCCGAAGACTTGAAATTCTTTCTGGCGACGCAGCAGTTCGTAATTGTGTTCCACCGTTTTGCCGAAGCCGAAGCCCAAATCCAAGATGATGTCTTTTACTCCCGATTCCCGCAAACGCTTCAAGCGTATGGAGAAATAGTCGCATATTTCAAGGAAAATATTGTTGTAGTGCGGGTTTTGCTGCATTTTGTCGGGTGTTGCGGGTGTGTGCATGAGTATGTAAGGCACTTGTAGTTCGGCAACGGTCTCGAAGAGTTTTTCATCGAAACTTCCTCCGGATATGTCGTTGATTATGTCCGCTCCTTCTGCCACGCATGCTTTGCAGACCTTGCTCCAAACAGTGTCGATTGAAACGGGGATTTGCGGATAGGCTGCCTTGGCGTAACGTATGACCGGCAGAAGACGTTTGATTTCCTCTTGCGGAGAAACCAATTCGGCACCCGGGCGGGTGGAGCAGGCTCCGAGGTCTATTATGTCCGTGTTTTGCGATACCACAGTGTCTATTCTTTGTTTCGCAGCGTCGAGGGAGTTGTATCTTCCTCCGTCATAGAACGAGTCATCGGTGAGGTTGACTATTCCCATTACCAATGGAGTGGAGAGATCGATGATTTTTTTGCCGCAAAGCATCGTTTTGTTAGTGGAAATGTTTGTAATTTTGTCGTGTTCTTTCATAGTAGTGATTTTCAACAAGCAAAGGTAATAATTTTTATGAATAACACAAGTTCGGAATACGATAATGTCGTGAAAGTAAGCCGTAAGTTATTTGAGGATAAGCTCTCGGATTACGGTGCTTCGTGGAGGGTGTTGCGTCTTCCTTCGCTTACCGACCAGATTTTCATTAAAGCCAACCGCATCCGCAGCATTCAGGAAAGCGGTGTCAACCTTGTGGACGAGGGAATTGTATCGGAGTTCATCGGAATGATAAATTACGGTATCATTGCCCTTATACAAATAGAGTTGAAGGACGAGCCGATCGACAAGGAACTGACAAAGACGAGGGCTTTGGAGCTTTACGATAAATATATAGGTATCACGAAGTCTTTGATGGAGAAGAAAAATCATGATTATTCCGAAGCATGGCGACAGATGAGGGTTAGTTCGATTACGGATTTGATTTTGATGAAGATTTACAGGCTGAAACAAATAGAGGATAACCAAGGCAGGACTTTGGTCAGCGAAGGTGTGGAAGCTGGTTACGAGGATATAGTGAATTATTCGGTGTTTGCATGTATTAAATTGTCATGATGATGAAACTTTTGAGTACGATATTGAGGGTAATCTTCGGAGCGGTGTTCATGTTCTCCGGATTTGTGAAGGCTGTCGACCCTTGGGGTACGGCCTATAAGATAGAGGAGTACCTTTCCGCCTTTTCGATGGGGTGGTTGAGCGATAAGATTTCTTTTCTGCCTGTTACGGTGTCTGTGATATTGTGTTGTGCGGAATTCATGGTGGGAGTGCTGATGTTTTTCGGCTTCTTCCGTAAGGTGGTAAAGCCTGCGGCTGTGGTGTTCATGGCTTTCTTCACGGTCTTGACCTTTATCGATGCTTTGACCAACAGAGTGAGCGATTGCGGTTGCTTCGGCGAAGCAGTAAAACTGACGAATTGGGAGACGTTTTGGAAGAATATAGTGTTGGATTTGGTTTTGGTAGGAATTTATCTTTCCGAAAGGAAGATGAATTTTGCGAACTCACGGATTAACTCGAAACTTTTGACGGTTCTGTTCTCGTTGGTGATTTTGCTGTTTGCGATTTATAATACGGTTTATGAACCTGTAATCGATTTCAGGGCGTGGAAGATAGGTAATCAAATGGTTGCAGTGGGTGATGACAGGGTTCCGCCTGTCAGTTTTGCAACTTACAAGAACAATGTAACAGGAGAGGTGAAGGAGTTCGAGACCGAGGATTTGATGGAGGCGTATCAGAAAAATCCGAACTTCGCTTCCGAGTGGACTTTCGTGGATTCGAGAGTGGAAAACACCAATACCGTGGCGGCTGACGGCTTTTCATTGCAGGCTTTGGGCTTTGAAGAAGATGAGACTATGGATATTCTTTCCGATACTTCGAGTGTGCTTTACATGATAAGCTCATACGATTTGAGAAAGGCCTCGGATAAGGGAATGAAAAGGGTGTTGGCTTTTTCCGACAAGGCTGCCGACAATGGTGCGAGGGTGATATTCGTAACGGCATCTTCGGTTGCCAACTGTGCTTCTTTCATGGAAAAGTACAAGACGGGGAATATTGTGTTCTATTCGGCTGATGACAAGGCGATAAAGACGATGTTGCGTTCCAATCCGGGAGTTGTGAAAATCGATAAGGGAAGAGTGGCGGACAAATGGTCATGGAGGAATCTGCCGGAGCCGACGGAGTATTTCAAGTAGATGTTTGCATATATTCTAAAGAAGACGGCTTACGGTCTGTTGGTGATGTTGGGTGTCGTATCTTTGATATTCGTACTTTTCAACATACTTCCCGGAGACCCTGCGAGGATGATGCTCGGGCAGAATGCCGATCAGGAAAGCATAGACTTGCTTCACAAGGAACTTGGTTTGGATAAGCCTCTTGGCATTCGTTATCTCAGGTATTTGAATGATTTAAGCCCTGTCGGGATTGACCATGAAGGGAACTTAGGTTTCAAGTTGCCGGAACTCGGACGAAGTTATCAGTCGGACAGAAGTGTGTCTTCCATTCTTGCGGAGGCTTTCCCGAATACCATATTGCTGGCTCTGGTGAGCATAACGATGGCTTTTGTCCTCGGAGTTTTGTTCGGTTCCGTTGCGGCTATATATAAGGATACGTGGATTGAGAAAGCCATTCTGCTGATTACTTCTTTGGGTATGAGTTTGCCTTCTTTCTTTGCGGCAATCCTCATAGCGTGGATATTCGCTTTTCTTTTGGCGGATTATACGGGTTTGTCGATGTTCGGAAGTTTGTATGGCGTAGATGATTTCGGCAGGGGAGAGTACGTGGATTTGAAGAATATAATCCTTCCGGCTGTTACGCTCGGCATAAGACCGTTGTCCGTTATATGCGAGCTTACGAAAAGCACGATGAAAGAGGTGTTGCAGCAGGATTATATAAGGACTGCCAAGGCGAAGGGTTTGTCGATGTCCAAAATAATAAAGAATCATGCTTTGCGAAATACGCTCAATCCGGTTGTAAGTTCGATAAGCAGTTGGTTTGCGTCCTTGCTCGCCGGTGCTGTCTTTGTCGAATATATTTTCGATTGGAAAGGAGTTGGCGTTGTGATTGTCGATAGCTTGGAGAAGTACGATTTCCCTGTTCTTATGGGGGCTTTGATTGTTATATGTATAATGTTGGTCATTATAAACATATTGACGGATATTGTTTATGCGTTTCTCGACCCGAGAATAAAGATTGCATGATTTTACAGGGTATGTTGTTGTATTGAAATAGGGAATGATGATTAGACGAATAGGCTTTTTGGCGATTGTTTTGCTCTTTGCCGCTTGTGCAAGGATTGTTACTCCGAGTGGTGGGGTGGTGGACAGAATTCCACCGAAAGAAATGAACGCCACTCCTAAGCAAAACAGCTTGAATTTCAAAGATAGGGGCTTTGTGGTGGAGTTCGATGAATATATAGTTTTGGATAATGTGAACCAAAAGTTGTTGGTGTCGCCTCCTTTGAGAGTAAAGCCGGAGATTTCAGCCAAATTGAAGAAACTTTATGTGAAAGGTTTGGATTCGTTGGCTGAGAATACCACTTATATTTTCGATTTCGCAGATGCGATAACGGATTTCAACGAGAGTAATCGGTTGAAGAATTTCAAGTATGCTTTTTCCACAGGTTCTCAAATAGACAGTTTGTTCTATGAAGGCAGAGTCGTTGAGGGCTTTTCGCTGAAAAACGTCGCCGATAAGTTGGTGCTGTTATATGCAGATACCGTTTTGGCAAATTTATATGACAAAGATTGCGATTATATCACACGAACGGATAGCACGGGACGTTTTTCGTTTTCCAATCTGGCTGCCGGCACGTACAGGTTGTTGATTTTGGATGATAAGAACCAAAACAAGAGGTATGATTTGCCCTCGGAGGGTGTGGGCTTTTCAAGGTATGCTGTGATGCCTTATGCCAAGGATAGTACCGATACGGTTTCTCGGAAGGATAATTTGTTTTTTTATGAAGATGCAACGGGTAGCGTTCAGTCCGTTACGGACGCTCGTTTCTCGGCAAAGGGCGTTTTTACGGTTGCTTTTGCAAGACCTTTGAGCGATGAGGTGGTTTTTGATTTCGTAAAGCCGAAAAGCGAGCAGGAAATCAAATACGAAATGTCTTGTAAGAGAGATACGGTGAGTTTTTTCGCTTGCAATGGTGTCTGTTTCGATACCATAGAGTTACATGTTGCAGACGGAGATTTCAAAGATGAGATTTCAAAGACCGTTGTTGCGAACAGAAAAAAACGAGACGATGATTCTTGTTTTCGTTTTCGCAGTTTGCAGAAAGATACGGTGCATTATTTTAACAGGAAATTCCTTGCGGTCGGGTTACCTTTGGATTCGGAGCGTATTCCGGCAAGGCTCGTTTCGGGGAACGATACACTCGAAACAAGTCTGGCATTGTGTGATGGGTTGACAAAGTACTGTCTGTCCGAGAATTTGGAGAGAGGACGTCAGTACAGGCTGATTGTAGATAGCGGAACGGCGAAAGATTTTATCGGAAGGGCGAATGATTTTTTTGAAACGGCGTTTTATTTGACGCAAGTGGCGGATTACGGACGGCTGATACTGAATTTTGAAGATAGTGCTTTTATCGATGTGCCGCATATCTTTTATTTGTGCGATATGAAAGCCGAGGTGTTGAAGCAGATAAATGTTCCGAAGGGTAAAGGTAGCGTTGTGTTCGATTGCATAGAACAGGGAATGTATAAAGTCAAGGTTGTAATCGACGAAAATGCAAATGGACAATGGGACGGGGCTTCATTCAAAGAAGCCCAACCGGTAGAAAGAATTCTGATGTTCGACAAGCCGGTGAGCATACGAAAATCATGGGATACGGAAGAAAATTGGACGATTTTCCGGTAAAGCCCTTGTCAATCAAAGAAAAGTATGTATCTTTGCAACTCAAAAATAAAAACATAAGAACAAATGTCAGTAAAAATCAGATTGCAACGTCATGGTAAGAAGGGGCAACCTTTTTATCATATCGTTATTGCGGATGCTCGTGCAGCACGTGATGGAAAATTTATCGAGAAGTTGGGTACTTACAATCCCATGACCAATCCTGCCACAATAGAGTTGGATATAGATGGTGCATGCAGATGGTTGAAAAATGGTGCTCAACCGACCGAGACTGTAAGGAATATACTTTCTTATAAGGGTGCTTTGTTGAAAAGGCACTTGCAGATAGGTGTTGAAAAAGGTGCAATCACACAAGAAACGGCAGACAAAAAATTCGCTGCTTGGCAAGAAGAGAAAGCAAAGAAAATAGAAGCCAAGAGAGCGGCTTGTGTAAATGCCAGCAACGAAACTGCAAAGGAAAGATTTGCAAAAGAGGTTGAAGTGAAAGAGGCAAGAGCTGCATTGATTGCGAAGAAGAGAGAGGAAGAGGCAAAAGCCAAAGCCGAGGCAGAAGCTGCGAAGGCTGCGGAAGCCGTTGCAACGGAAGGAGCAGAGCAACCTGCCACAGAGACTGAGGCACCTGCTGCAGAATAAGTGCAAGATTAAGATTAGATTTGTGAGTCCGTTTTCGAGAAATACGAAAGCGGACTCGTTTTGTTTTCAACGGATAGACGATGAAGAAAGAAGATTGTTTTTATTTGGGTAAAATATCGAAGCCTTTCGGTTATAAAGGCGAGGTAAGCGTATTCTTGGATGTCGATTCTCCGGAAGAGTATTCCGAGTTGGAAGAAGTATATGTCGAGATAAACAAAAGGCTTGTTTTGTATGAAATCGAGAGTATAAGAATTCAAACGAACAAAGCAGTTGTCAGGTTTGCGGATGTTACAAACGAAGATGTGGCAAGGCTTGTCGGTAAGTCGTTGTTTCTGCCTTTGGAATATTTGCCGGAATTGGAAGGGAATAATTTCTACTTTCATGAGATAACAGGCTTCGATGTAGAAGATGAGGAAAAGGGAATGATAGGAAAAATTGCCGGTGTATATGAAAATACGCCGCAACCACTGCTTTCCATAGAGTTTGAGGACAAGGAAATTCTTATACCTGCGATAGATTCGATAATAAAGGAAGTTGACAGAAGCAAAAGGCTGATGAAGATAAAGGCTCCGCAAGGTTTGATAGAGCTGTATATCGGTTGAATTTACCGATAAAGCGAAAAAATATATCAAAAAACGATAAATAATTTGGTGGATACGGAAATTGTTCGTACTTTTGCAGCGTTAAAACGAGCGTTCGCATGGATGCAATAAAGACAATACTGAGGCTTAAAACGATAAAGCTGTTATTCGATATAGTGTTATGGTTACTGATAACACTTATTGCGTTGTTTATCGTTATTTCTGTCTTAAATGTCGGCAATAAGGGAGGCGGAGTCTCCGGATGGGCTTTAATCAAGCAGAAAACAGAGCCTATAATTCTTTCCGGCGACATAAAATCGGAAGTTCCGGGCGTAGAACTGTCTTTGATGCCGGAAGGCGTGAAGGTAAGCTATGAAGTGTTTTCGCAACAGCACAAAACGCTTTTCGTAGCGTGCAAAGTGCTTTATCTGTTCACCCTTAACCTCGGCATGTTCTTCCTCGTCTTTGTGTTGTTCCAGATAAGGAACATCATAAAGAGCGTCTATCTCGGAGTTAAATCCGAAAACAGCAACATATCTCACCATGTCTTTTCACGCAAAAACATACTTCGCTTGAAATACATAGCATACGGTTTCTTGATAATACCATTCGTGGAACTGTTGAACTATTTCGCAGATAAGTATTTCCTGACACGATATGTCAATATCAAAGGATTGACGATTCTTCCTACGGACGGCATAGGCAACATCTCGTGGGAATACATATTGGTAGGGCTTCTATTCACTGTGATGATAGAAGTATTCAAGAAAGGCTTGCATTTGCAAGAAGAAAACGATTTAACGGTTTAGATAAAAGGAAATGGGGATAGTTGTTAATTTGGATGTCATGATGGCAAAAAGGAAAATATCTCTCGGAGACCTTTCCGCAAAGGTCAACATAACCCCTGCCAATATGTCGATACTCAAAACAGGGAAAGCAAAAGCCATACGCTTCTCGACCTTGGAGGCGATTTGCAAAGCATTGAACTGTCAACCGGGCGATATATTGGAATATGAAGATGAGGAAAACAACAATAACAAGTAATAATTAAGTTCAACAAAAACATCCAGCTATGAGAAACAGAGTTTTTTTAGCATTGGCGTTGTGTATCACTTTAATCACAACGGGATTTGCCCAAAACAAGAAGGCTGCAAAGGTCAATCTTAACGAGCAAATCAAATTGAACGGAAAGGTAAGAACAGGCAAATTGGCAAATGGTCTTACTTATTTCGTCAGATCAAACAACAAACCCGCAAACAGAGCGGAATTTCAAATCGCAGTCAACGCCGGCAGCGTTTTGGAAGAACCTAACGAAGTCGGATTGGCACACTTCACCGAACACATGAACTTCAACGGTTCTCGTCAGTACCCCGGCAATTCCATGATTAGCGAATTGGAAAAGAAAGGTATCGTTTTCGGTAGGGAAATCAATGCCTACACAGGTTTTGACCAAACCGTCTATACCTTAACTTTGCCAACGGACGACAAGGAGTTGTTCGACATGGGTCTGAAAATCCTTGACGGTTGGGCATTCGGTGCCTTGATGACAGGAGAGGAAATAGACAAGGAGAGAGGCGTCATCATAGAAGAGTGGAGAATGGGACAAGGCGGTAGCGAGCGTCTTAGAGCAAAAACATGGGGTACAATGTTGAAAGGTTCCAAGTATGCGGAAAGACTTCCTATCGGAACGCTCGACAGACTTCAAAACTTCGTTTACGATGACATCAGAGGATTTTACCACAAGTGGTATCGTCCTGACAACATCGCAGTCATAGTAGTCGGAGACTTCGATGCAGATGAAATGGAACAAAAAGTCATCGACTTCTTCACCATGGTACAAGCACCTTGTACACCGACCCAGAGACCTGTTTATACGATAGACAACAACAAAGAGCCTCTTGTATGTGTTGCAACAGATAAAGAAGCAACTTCAACCTCTGTTCAAATGTTCTACAAGCACCCTGCAAAAGAGGTTAAGACCATTGCCGATTTTCGTGAACAACACTTGGTTTACAGCCTCTTTGAAACAATGTTCAATGAGCGTTTGAGCGAGATGGCAGAAAAGAAAGCATGCCCTTACATGAGTGCATACGCAGGTTACGGCGGATTTTTGGCACGTCCCGTTGCTGCATACCAAATGTACATCAGTGCAAAAGAAGGCAAAGTCATGAAAGCCATCGAAACGGTTATGTTGGAGAACAGACGATTGCAACAACACGGCTTCTTGCAAACAGAATTGGATAGAGCAAAAGAGGCTTTGTTGGAACAGTATGCACAAGCCGCAAAAGAGGAAAGCAAAACCGAGAGCGGAAGAATAGCAGCCGAATTGGTGGATTACTTCTTGGAACAAACACCTATGCCGGGAGCAATCTTGGAAAACAAATGGGCAAAAGCCTTGATGGACGACATAACATTGGAAGAAGTAAACGCTCTTATCAACAAGTGGATAACGGAAGAGAACTTCGTATGTACGGTGTCCATGCCTGAAAAGAAAGGCGTAAAAGCTCCAAGCGAAGCAGACGTATTGAAACTTATCAAAAAATGTGAGAAAGCCGATACAAAGGCTTGGGTCGACAACACAAAGAACGAGCCATTCTTTGCACAAGAAGTAAAAGGCGGCAAGATAACTTCAACAAAGAAGAACGACAAATTCGATTATACCGAATACACATTGAGCAACGGTGCAAAGGTAATCATCAAAAAGACCGACTTCAAGAACGACGAAATACTTGTAAACGCAGTAAGCGAGGGCGGTACTTCATTGTATGGCGACAAAGACATAATGAATGCATCATTTGCAGCCAACATCATCGACCAATGCGGTATCGGAAACTACAACAATACCCAGTTGATGAAGTTCATGAAAGGAAAAAGCTTCGGCTTGACCCCTTCAATCGGAGAGTTGAGAGAATACTTGTCAGGAAGCTGCTCGCCGAAAGACTTTGAGACGGAGTTGCAATATATGTACATGTTCTTCACTGCACCAAGAGCAGAAAAAGAAGTATTGGACAACACAATCGACAAATTGAAAACCCAAATCAACATGTACAGGAACATGCCTGAGTTCGCATTCCAAGAAGAATGGATAAAGGCAATGCACCCTAACGATAAGAGAACCATCATGCTTCCGACCGAAGCACAAATGAAGCAAATGGATATCAACAAAATGTTGAAGATATTCAAGGAAAGATTTTCCGATGCTTCCGACTTCACGTTCACATTCGTAGGAAACATAGACGAAGCGACTATGTTACCATTGATAGAGAAGTATGTCGGAGGTCTTCCTTCATCTAACGGCAAGAAAGCCGAGAAATGGCAAGACCGTTCCACCGAGTTCGCAAAAGGCATCGTTGATAAGAGCGTCTATAAAGGCGAAGCAGACAAAGGATTGATGACAATCACATTCACGAATCCTTTCAACTGGAGCGACAAAGATCGTTTGGCTACAAGAGCATTGAACAACGTATGTTCAATCAAGCTTACCCAAGTAATCCGTGAGGAAATGGGTGGAACTTACTCACCATCATTCAACCTCGATTACGAAAAATATCCTAAGGCAGAGGCAACAGCAGTATGCTACTACACTTGCGATCCTTCAACCGTAGATAAATTGACGGAGGCAACCTTCGCAGTATTGGATGAAATCATCGCAAACGGACCGACAGCAGAAGATTTGGCAAAAGTAAAAGAACAGTTGATTTCTTCACGCAAGACTTTGATGGAGAAGAACGGCTATTGGAACGGTGCCATCGAAGGTTCGAAATGGTACGGCTACGAACTCCAAACCTTGGAAGAGTATTCTGCAGATGTCAATGCCTTGACGATAGAAGACTTGAAGGCAGTGGCACAAAAGTACTTGAAGCATGACGGATATGTAAGAGTTTCTTTGAAGCCCGAATCGATGAAACCGGCAAAGAAGTAAGCCTTACAAAACAAAACGACAAAAAATCGTGAAATCAAAACGGCGTTTTAATTTTCTGGAACGCCGTTTTATTTTTCTGAAACGGCGTTCCAATTTTCCGAAACGGTGAAAAAAATCATCATTATTGAGTATTTGTCGGAATAAAAACGGATATAATTTTGCACTTTCAAAACTAATAAAAATTCAAAGAAGCAATGAAGAAAAAAAATCACAGAACTCTATTTGTTTTTGCCGTGGCAATCTTGTTGAATGTCATGGGTGGGTATAAGTTGTTTGCACAGATTGACGACAGAGTATGTATAGAGGGACATATCTTCGACAAGAAGACACAGGAACCTATCTGCTATGCTGCAATCATGCTGGATAATACAAATATCGGTACGACAAGTGATGAAAACGGCGACTTCGTTTTCCGTAAACTCAAACCGGGGAAATACGTTCTTCATATAAGTTTTATAGGTTACCAAAAAGAGACCTATGAAGTGGAAGTCGTAAAAGGAGCTGTGGCTCACGCCCATATAGAACTTGTTCCTAAATCTACTCGTTTGGACGATGTTGTCGTATCTGCAAACAGGAATGAAACAAATCGTCGAGAAGCTCCCGTGGTTGTGAATGTTTTGAGCGAAAAGCAGTTTGAGCAGAACAATGCACAGGACTTGGTGCAATCCTTAGGCTTTCAAAGCGGTGTCAGAGTGGAGTACAGTTGTCAGAATTGCGGCTTTCCACAAGTCAGAATCAATGGCTTGGACGGTCCTTATACCCAATTACTCATAGACTCCAAGCCTGTCATGAGTGCTTTGAGTGGTATTTACGGTTTGGAACAAATACCTGTAAATATGGTCGAGCGAGTTGAGGTGGTCAAAGGCGGAGGTTCAGCACTGTTCGGGGCGAATGCCATTGCCGGAACGATAAACATAATCACCAAAGAACCTTTTTCACCCTCATTAAGCATAGGAACAGATATTCAGTCGATAGGTGGGAAATCCTATTCTCAGAATTTCAATGCAAACGGAGCCATATTGAGCAAGGACAGAAAGCTTTCCGCTTCATTCTATACAACATTCCGCAAAAGAAACTCCTATGACAGAGATGGAGACGGCTTTTCCGAAATAGGCGAATTGAACAACCACTCTTTCGGAACAAAGATATTTTACAACATTAACGCTACAAACCGACTAAGCATAGAGTATCATACAACCAACGAGAAGAGACGAGGCGGCAATAAGTTCGATTTGCAACCGCATGAGAGCGATATATGTGAAATGACAGAGCATTTGATTAACTCCGGAACAGTGGATTACAGTATTATATCCTTGGACGGAAAGCATAGATTGAACCTTTACACATCGGCACAGTACATAGACCGAAACTCCTACTACGGTTCACATTGCGACCCCAATGCTTACGGAACGACCTCCGACCTTACATTCCTTGCAGGAGCAATGGCAAATCATCATCTGGACAAACTGCTTTTCTCAAAAGCCACAGTAACCTACGGAGTTGAGTTTAACATGAATGATTTGGACGATAAAGTTCCTGCGTACGAAATAAGAACCGAACAAAAAGTAAATACATTGGGAGCATACCTCCAATCCGAATGGACAAGTGAACATTTCAATGTTTTGATAGGTGCAAGAATGGACAAGCACAAACTTCTGAACAATCCTGTTTTCGTTCCGAGAGTGAATTTGCTTTATAAGCCGAATGAGAAGTTGCAAGTCAGAGCAAGTTATTCCGCAGGCTATCGGGCACCGCAGGCGTACAATGAGGATTTTCACGTAACGCAAGTCGGAGGACAGAGTTTGAGAACACATCTTGCAGATAACCTCAAACCGGAATATTCGAATAGTTTTTCTCTTTCAGCCGACTATTATCTTCAAATCAACGATAATTGGAGAGCAAACCTCTTGTTGGAGGGATACTACACCCTTTTGGACGATGTCTTTGCAACCCGCATTATAGTAAACGACACCGTGAACAATGTCTTGCAGCAGGAACGCTACAATGCTTCGGGAGCCACTAACTTGGGAGCAAGCCTTACGGCAAAAGCAGAGTATAAAGACATATTCTCCTGCACGGTAGGATACAGCATTCAGTCGAACAAATATAAGGAAACAGAGTATTGGTCGGAAGATGAGCAGGTTGCAGGAACGGACTATATATTGAGAAGTCCTGAGGACTACGGTTTCTTATCCTTGAACTATACAGCCATACCGAAAACCGCCATAAGCATAAGCGGAACCTACACCGGCAAGATGAGGGTTGCCCATTATGCCGGCTACATACAGCAGGACAGATTGGAAATAACGCCGAGGTTTTTTGATATGAACGCCTCTCTCAGCTACGATATAAAAGCCGGCAAAGGCATAGTCCTACAAGTCAAAGGCGGAGTGAACAATATATTCGACAGTTTCCAAAAAGATTTGGATAAAGGCGTTGATAGAGACTCCGGATATATCTACGGACCTGTCGCACCCCGTACGTATTATGTCGGAATAAAATTAAAAATGAAATAAAGCCTGTATTGTCGTACGAAAAGTAACCTGAAGTAGCAGACTTCTTTCGAACCATTCCGGCAAAACGCCGTTCTACGAAAATAGAGCGGCGTTTTAATTTTTCCTTTCGCCGTTTCATTTTAGCCGAACGGCGTTTCGTCGGATAGGAAAAGAATTAGTACATTTGCAGAACGAAAAAACAATATGGTTTAACGAAAAGACAAGGGTTTACAGATGTTTACCGGAATTATAGAACAAATGGCAAAGGTCGTCGGAATAAGACAGGAGGGAACGAACTTCCATTTCACATTGCAATGTCCCATTGCCGATGAATTGAAGATAGACCAGAGTTTTGCCCATGACGGTTGCTGCCTTACGGTTGTTGCGTTGGATAAGGCGAAAAAGGAGTATGTCGTAACGGCAATGAAGGAAACGATGGACAGAACGAACCTCGGACGCTGGGAAGTGGGAACGGAGGTTAACGTGGAGCGGAGCATGAAGATGGACGGCAGGTTCGACGGTCATATCGTGCAGGGACATGTGGATCAAACCGCCGAATGTATAAAAGTAATCGATGAAAACGGCTCGTGGAGGTACTTCTTCAAGTATCCTGTCGGCAAGGAGAACATCACTGTTCCCAAAGGGTCGATTGCAGTCAACGGAGTAAGCCTCACTGTTGTGGATAGCGAAGAAGGAATGTTCTCCGTATCCATCATTCCCTACACTTACCAACACACGAACTTCCATACATTGAAACCCGGCAGCATTGTAAACATAGAGTTCGATGTCTTCGGCAAATATGTTCAAAGATTGTTGGAACAATATACTTCGAACAACAGATGATAGACTACTCTGTTGAACCGGACAGGTGCGTCGTCGTTGGGGTAACCACTCCCGATGTGACGGAAGAGAAGACCAAGGAATTTCTTGACGAATTGGTTTTCCTGATAGACACAGCCGGAGCCACGGTTCTGAAACGCTTTACGCAAAAACTGCCATACAAGGATCCGAGGTTCTTTGTCGGCAGCGGCAAATTGGAGGAAATACGGGAGTATCTCGTCGCTTCGGAAATCGAATGGGTGGTCTTCGACGATGAACTCTCTCCATCGCAGGCGAGGAACATAGAAAAATTTCTGCATTGTCATGTTTTGGATAGAACAGGCTTGATTTTGAATATATTCGCACAAAGAGCCGGAACCTCGCATTCCAAAACGCAGGTGGCGTTGGCTCAATATCAATACCTCTTGCCACGTCTGACAAGAATGTGGACACACTTGGACAGACAGAGAGGCGGTGCAGGCTTGACGATGAGGGGAGTGGGAGAAACGCAGATAGAGACCGACCGACGGATAATACTTTCCAAAATATCGCTCCTCAAACAGAAACTTGCGGACATAGATCGCCAGAAAACGGTTCAAAGAAAGAATCGTGAAAGTCTGGTAAGGGTTGCATTGGTCGGCTATACCAATGTCGGCAAAAGCACTCTGATGAATTTGTTGGCAAAGAGCGATGTATTCGCAGAGAACAAACTGTTCGCCACTCTTGATACGACGGTGAGGAAAGTGGTGATAGAAAACCTGCCTTTCCTTTTGACCGATACGGTCGGCTTCATCAGGAAACTGCCTCACGGCTTGGTGGAGAGCTTCAAGTCGACCCTCGATGAATTACGGGAAGCCGATTTGTTGATACATGTGGTTGATATATCGCATAAAGGATTCGAGCAACAAATTGAGGTGGTGAACAAAACCTTGGCGGAAATCGATGCCGGAGATAAGCCGATGATAATGCTGTTCAACAAAATCGACGCTTACACATACGTAAAGAAAGACGAGGACGACCTAACGCCCAAAACGAAAGAGAACGTAAGTTTGGAGGAATTGATGGAACACTACAATGTTTCGTCGAAAGACCCCGTCTGTTTCGTGTCTGCAAGGAACAAAGAGAACATCGAAAATTTGAGAAAGACGATATACGACAATGTAAAGAGGATACATGCGATAAGGTATCCGTATAATAATTTTTTGTACTAAAACAAATCGAATATTATGCTGTTGTTGAATGCAAACTCCCTATCATGGGAAGACGTTATGGTATTTCTGAAGGATTTAATCTTCAAATTCGGGCCCAAACTGATAGTCGCCTGCATCATATTATATGTAGGATTCAGGCTTATCCGATTTTTGACCAAGAGAATAGGCAAGGTGTTCGAGAAAAGAAACCTCGATGTCTCGTTAAGACCCTTCCTATTGTCCGTTGTTTCCATCGGCTTGAAGATATTGCTTATCCTGACCGTCGTGGGCTACCTCGGAGTGGAGATGACCCAGTTTACGGCAATCATAGCCTCTGCCGGAGTTGCCATAGGTTTGGCTTTGAGCGGTACGCTTCAAAATGTGGCAGGAGGAGTCGTACTTCTGGTTTTGCGACCTTTCAGAGTGGGCGACTACATCTCCGCAATGGGCTACGAAGGCACGGTGAAAAGCATTCTGATTTTCCATACGACGCTCATAACCGTCGATAACAAGGTCATCACTTTGCCAAACGGTGCATTGTCTTCGGGAAGCATGATAAACTATTCGCGAATGGATACGAGGAGAATAGATTTGAATTTCAAATTGGCTCACGGCGTCGATTTGAATGCCGTATCCGCTGCAATAATCACCATAGCCAAAGAAGACAAACGCATATTCACGAATCCCGTACCCGTGGTCATTCCGACCATCTCCGATTTGTCGGTATTGGTTGACCTCCGATTTTGGTGCAAGACCGAGGATTATTGGGACGTTTTGGCAGATATAAACAAGAATGTCTATGATTATCTGGTCAAAGATAAGATCGCTTTGCCTTATTCCAAAATAGACATAATCAAACAGTAGAATGGCAGAAAAGAATCCCCTAGGCATATTCAGCACACGAAGAATTCTCTTGCCCGTGCTTATAGGCATGGGCGTGGCAGGCTTCTTGGTTTGGCGGGATTTGCGGAACGATGGAGCGGTAATGGCAGACATAGTCCGCAACTGGACATGGCAGGCGACAGGATTTCTTATCGCTGCAATGTGTTGCGGAATCATGCGGGATCTGATGTACATGTACCGAATCCGATTGCTGAGCGACAAAAAACTCTCTTGGAAACAATCCTTTCAAGTCATCATGCTGTGGGAGTTCGGCTCCGCAATAACACCCTCTGTCGTGGGAGGCTCGGCATTGGCTTTCTTCATAGTCTCTTTGGAGGGCATTCCGGTCGGACGAAGCACCGCAATAGTCATGATAACCGCCCTGTTGGATGAGTTGTTCTATATAGTCGTTGCACCGATTACCATATTGGTTGTCGGCTCGGCTCTTGCCTTCAACACGGATTTCAGGTTCGATGTATTCGGAACGACCTTCGGCGAGTTCCAAGTCTTCCTTATAGGCTACGGATTCATGTGTTTGCTGACGGTTGTTATCCTTGTGGCTATTTTCTTCTTCCCTCAGGGATTTCGCAAACTGCTTTACAAACTGTCGAATGCACGTTTGTTCCGCCGATTGAAGCCTAAGATGGAAAAGATGGGCGACGACATCGTTACCTCTTCCCAAGAATTCAAACACAAAGGCTTCCTCTTTTGGACGAAAGCCTATTTATGCACGGTCTTGTCTTGGACATCGAGATTTTTCGTGCTGAATTTTATCCTCTTGGCTTTTTCCCCCGTCGGCGAACACCTCTTGGTTTTTGCACGCCAGTTGATTATGTGGATAATCCTTTGCATCTCGCCAACCCCGGGCAGCAGCGGCATAGCCGAATTTGCATTCCCGCTCTTCATAGGCGACTTCATGAGAGAAGGAACCCACGCCGCAATCGCCCTTATTTGGAGAGGCTTTACCTACTACCCCTATATAATTCTCGGCTTGCTCGTCCTACCATATTGGACGAAGAGAGTATTCGCCAAAAGCAAAGAAAACCAAAGCAAAAAGCAATAACACTCCGACATCGCCACGAAGCCGGATAACAGAACACCCTTTCCGTAAAATAAAACGCCGAAAGAATTTACATAAACGCCGATTCATTTTATCGAAACGGCGTTTATGTAAACTACTGTTGCTCAGCATAGAATTACTTCAACCTTTGTTCAATCTTGGTTGCCTTTTTATTGTATTTTTTTGCCATGGCAGTGTCGCCTGAGGCTGAGTAGATTTCAGCGAGGTTTCTATAGAATACTGCCATGTAGGAATAATTTATGATTATTGAACTTTGCAATACATTCAAGGCTTTGTTCATATACTCCAAGGCTTTATCATATTCATTCTTGTCGGCATAAGTCAGACCTATTTGATAGTAAGAATATCCGACAGTGAGATCACTCTCGCCAAATGTATTCTTGCGTATATGCAAAGCCTTATTATAATATTCAAGAGCCTTATCGGATTCGTCTTGCATGACATATAAGTCGCCTGTTTTGATATACAAATTTATTACTTCGGTATGGTTTTCCGGCAATACGGTTTCATATATATTCCGAACCTTGGCGTAATACTCCAAGGCCTTATCTGTTTTCAATGACTGAGCGTACGCATCGCCTATAATGTTATAAAGTTGAGCCGCTATAAGACTATTGTCTCCCCATGTTGCGTTTGGAACAGACAAAGCTTTGTTCAGATACTCTGCACCCCTGTCTGCATCGCCGTTTTCAAGATATATCATGCCACTGATGAGGTAAGATAGTCGTACATTATCATTATCTCTATAGGATGCGTTCTCACATATCATCAAAGCTCTGATCGAATATTCCAAAGCTCTATAATGTTTGTTGTTCAGGAAGTACACCTTGCTTATTCCGTTGTAAAGTCTTGCCAAATTATCATTACTTCCGTATGATACATCTTTCCATATAGGTTCGGTACTATTGAAGAGTTCCAAAGCTTTATCGTATTCGTTTAATTCACAATAAACCAAGGCAAGATGATAGTAAGAATTTGCCGTTTCCAAACTATCATTATTCTTTTCGGCTATATGCAATGCTCTGTTGTAGTATTTCAGAGCCAAATCGTAGTTGCAGGCAAAGTCTTTCAAGAAAGAACCTGCTGCAAACTGTGCTTGAATGTCGTTTTCGTACCTGTCGGCTTTCATCATGGCATAATGGGCAGCGGAATCGAACTGTAAAGTTGCGGTGAAGGCGGTTATATATGTCTCGAAAGTGTTGTATTCTGTTTGAATTGAAGCCTTGTGCAAATCTTTAAGTCTATTGTACATTGCAATCAGTTCATAGATATTCGGCAAGGTCTGTTCTGCTGCCTCGTAATTGCCTTCCATTATATGGAGTTGAGCTTCCAAATTGGCGGAATCCAAAAGGCTTAAATCTCTGCCGAGGTATTCCAATGCTCTGTCGAAGATAGAGGCTTCCAATCGTTCTATATCTTCCTCCACCTTGAAGAATGCCGAGTCCGTTCTCTCCTTTGCAACCAACAAACGCTTGTTCTCTGTTCTCAAACTGTCTATCTCTTTTCTTAGACGGGAAACAACTTTATCCTTATCTGCAGTAGAGACCATTATAAGCCGAAGAGGCTCCTCTGCTTGATAGAGTTGCATATTGTTATAGACATTTTTCGCCCCCGCAAGTTCGTAATTCTTCTTTTCAATGGAAGTTATCCTGTATTGGTTTGCACTTTTCAGCAAACTTACAGAGGCAACACCTTGCTTATCGGTCTTTACGTAAGTCGTCATATCGTTAATCCGCACTTCTACGTCCTTTAAGGGTTGCCCGTCTCGGTACTTCTTGGCAGCGGAACGGTCTGCCGTATAGTTGCTTGTAACCAATATTTTCTGTTCCTTTTGTGCCTGCAAGCCGAATGCGAGGCTTAGGGCAAAGATTAGTAGTACTGTTTTCTTCATTTGTTTTATTGTTTTTTCGTTTATTTCAATTCAAGGTTTATTCCTTCGGAATCGAAGTCTATTCCGTAAAGGAGGTTTTGTTTTCCGTCGATGCTGCGTATCAGATAGGTGTCTTGTTGTTGGGGAAGCGGTATGTAGGTGTCCAATATGCCGTTTTGGTCTGTGCATCGTCTGATGCTGTCGTTGAGGGTGAGCGGAGTATCGAGCAGTGGGCGGTCTTGCTTGTCGGTTATCCTTAATTTGAGTCTGCCGAAGAGCAGGCTGTCCCGGCTGACGGCTATGGTGCTTTCCTGTTTGCTCGAAAGCCTGCCGGCGGACAGGGTAAGAGTGCTTTGTGCGACATTCATGTAATCGCCGTCAAGGCTCAGCGTGATTTCTTTGTGCCTCAGCTTGGAGGGAATGTTGCGGATGATTATCTGCGAGTTCATATCGGCAAAAGTGTCTCTTGCATGCCAATCGCCGCATCGCAGTTCGACGGCTATCTTTTCCAAGGGTGGCAGATTGGGGTTTGAAAAGCCGGTTTCTTTCAGCCTCAGCCGTAATTCCAATGGGGCGGAGGCTTCGACGACAAACAGCAGGGTTGCCAGAAAGGCAAGGAAGAGACAGATGTTGCGGGCGATTTGCATAAACATTCGCCGCTTCTGTTCCTGCCAAAGGGTGTTGACTTCGAGTTGGAGCATTTTAGAGATAATCTTGACGACCAAGCGTTCCCATTCTACATGCTTATGGAAAAATCCCCGCTTGTTTACCGTCAGGCCGAGGGCTTCACCGTCGTGTGTTTTCGGAAAGGCTTTCAATATCTCTTTGTTGAAACACTCCGTTTCGGGGTTTTCGCTGTATGGTTCGCCTTCTGCAATATAGAGGATAATCTTATCTTTTCTCCCGTGGGTGAGGAAGTATTCTATTTCGATGCCGCACCATTCGCTTTTTGCGGAATGAGGAGTGCAAACAACGATGAGGTATTTGGATTTCTCCAACTTGGCGAACAGTGCCTGCTTCAAGGTTTCATCGACCGTCAGATCGTCTTGGAAACGGAAGATGTCGGGCAATTTCTTCGCCAATCCCTTTTGTTTGCGAACCGTAGAGGGCAGGCGGTACGAACTCAGACTGCGTTTGAGTCTCTTTGCAATATGTGCGTCCTTGCTGTTGTGGCTGATAAATGCCAAGTAGGCGTATTCTTTCGCTTCTCCTTTAACTTGTTTCCGTGTATCCATTATCCTTTTTGCCGTTTGCAATATTATTTACGGCTTACAACCGGTTTATACCAAAATTTCGTTCCTTCATGCAAAGATATGAAATTATTCGGATTTGGTTCTATTTGTTTTCACAAGTAATATTTCCGGTTTTGCATACGGTTGATTTTTATGAGATTGCGAATTGCCGAAATAAATCGGCGTAATAATTTTTTCTTTCGCCGTTCGACAAAATTCTTTCGGCGTTTCATTTTGGTGAATCGGCGGAAGAGTTTGACGGATCGACTTTGTAAAGGTGTCGGAAGGGTGTTTGCCATTGCGGTTCTATATGGCGAAAACAAAAAAAAGGGAGTGCGTTTCCGCAACTCCCTCCACAATTTATGCTTTATAGGATATTTTCAAATTAATCGTCTATTTCGATAACGAGGAACTTGCTCTTTTGCCAGAATTCCGCAGGGTTGCTTATCTGTATTGCGGTAGGTTTCTTCGCTTCTCCCGCCAAGGTGTAAGAACTGCTTGGGTGAGATGTAAGGATTTTTATTTTCTTGCCCGAAAGTTTGATTTCGGTTATCTTACGTATGTCTATCTTGGTGTATTTCTGCAAGTCGCTGTCGCTGCTTACCGAACTTCTCTTGCCTATGCCCAAGAAACCGCCCTTACGGTTGATTATTTTTTGCTCGACCAAGTGCTTGCGTGTGCCGATGATGTAGTACGCCGTATTCTTTTCCTCTTCGATTCGCATTATATGCTCATCCTTGTCTTGGTTTTGCTTGCTTAGCTCATCGAGATTCTTGTTTAAGTTCTCTATAACTATTTTCTTTTTCTGCAATTCGGTGGTCAAGAGTTGTATCTCTTCCTCTTGTTCTGTTATTCTTTGTTGTAACTTTTCTATGAAAGCGGTCAACTCTTTGTTGTTCTTGTTGCTCTTTCTCAACTGACTGTTGATTTTATCCACTTTCTGCTTGTTGGCATTCAAAATCTCGTTTATGTCTTGAATTTGTGCCGTTATTCTGCTACGTGTATCGGCATTCACTTCTCCTGTTCTGTTCTTCAACTTGGATACATTGGCGTATTTACTCGTTACAGCAGTGAGACTTTCTTCTATTTCGTTCAACTGTTGGAACAACATCTCGACTTCTGCGTTTTTGCTTGCCAATACGGACTCTATGGAGTCTTGAAGAGCCTTTTGTGTTACTAATTGTTGTTCTGCTTTCTTGTTTGTGCAGGCTGCAAATGCCGTTACGGCTATTAGAGCTGCTGCGAATAATGTCCTTTTCATTTGTGTGTGTTTTTATTTGTTAGTTTTTGTTCTCTTTTTCTTTGTGCTGCCGAATGCCTTTCAAGGACAAGTACGGCGGAGATACGAATAAAAAACTCTTTTCAACCTTCGAGTTCGATGTTTTTTCATATCTTTGCACCAAATTCAAAACGGCATGTTGTTGTCGTTTATTGCATGGGGTGCTTATTTTCATAGGCTGAGATTATACCCTTTAACCGTTACGGTAATGCGGAGCGGGTTATTTTCCACCCCTTGTTATATATAATGATGGCTCATGTTCTTGTCGGTTGAAAGACCGTAAGAGTTTGAAAAAACGTTTGTTGCTTATGAACAATGTATATATGGCAATGTCCATTGCGGGTTCTGATTCTTCTGGTGGGGCAGGTATCCAAGCCGATTTGAAAACCATGTCGGCTTTAGGCGTGTTTGCTTGCAGCGTCGTAACAGCCGTTACCTGTCAAAACACTTTGGGGGTAAGCGATGTGCTGCCCATTGAAGAGAGGCACGTAAGGGGTCAGATAAATGCGGTATTGGGGGATTTGCCTGTGAAAGCCGTGAAGATAGGAATGCTTCATGATGAGGTTATTGCCCGTTGTGTTGCAGATTGTTTGCATGACAACGGTTTCAAAGGCAATGTCGTCCTCGACCCTGTGATGGTGGCAACGAGCGGAAGCCTGTTGGCGAGGGAGAATTTGCGAGACGCATTGATAAAATACTTGTTTCCCATGGCAAGTTTGGTAACGCCGAATCTGCATGAGGCGGAGGTGCTGTCAGGTATGGAGAAGATAGAGACGGAGGCGGATATGCGAGAGGCGGCAAGGCGTATTGTGGATTCGGGAGCGGAGGCTGTGCTTGTGAAAGGCGGGCATTTGGCAAATAATAAGGTATTAAAGGATATTTTGCTCCGAAAGGAAGGCGGACGGTTGGTGTTCGAGGACTTCGTTTCCGAGAAAATAAATTCCGAAAACACGCATGGAACCGGCTGCAGCCTCTCTTCCGCCATTGCTTCGTATTGTGCAATGGGTTGTGATTTGAGTACGGCGGTCGGAAAAGCCGTGGAATTCGTGCATAATGCCATATTGAATGCGAAAGATTTATTTTTGGGGCATGGACATGGCAGTTTGAATCATTTTTTCAAGCCTGAAAAACTCGTGATATATGAAGATAATCGTGAATAAGAAAGAAATGGAAGTCGGTGAAGGCTGTTCCGTGGAGCAGTTGGCTGAAATGGTGAATGGTAAGTCGGTTGACAATATTGCTGTTGCCATCGGCATGAAAGTAATCCGCAAGGAGGATTGGAAGACTTGCAAACTCGAAGAGGGCGATTGCGTAACGCTTATTCGTGCGACATGCGGAGGTTAATCGGAATAACCATGCCGGAATTCGGAAATGCCGATTTGGAGCGGGAAACCATAGTATCGTTATTGGACAGTGGGCGTTTGGAATTTTTTCATCTGAGAAAACCTTCGTTCTCCGAGAGAGATATGGAGCTATGGCTTGAAGCCTTTCCTGTGAGATTGCGAGAGAGATTGTGCTTGCAGGATTGCATCGGACTCGCCAACGCTTTCGGAGTGGGGGGAGTGCATCTTAATAAAAGAAATGGCGGAATGGCTCCGGCAGGTTTTCGAGGCAGGATAAGCTACGGTTGTCATAGTTTGGAGGAAGTGCAACAGATGAAGCCGAAAGCGGATTATGTTTTTCTCTCTCCGATTTTCGACAGTATCAGTAAGCAGGGCTACAAAAGCAAGTTCTCGAAAGATGAGTTGCGGGAAGCCGCGAGAAAAGGGGTGATAGACGAAAGGGTTTTCGCTCTCTCCGGAATAGACGAAAGAAAGTTTGAGGAGTTGGAGGAAATGGGCTTTTCGGCAGCAGCTTTGATGGGAAGTTTATGGCGTAACGTCAAATAAAAGATACGAATGAGGAAACAGATGAATGCAGACAGGCTTTATTTCATAACTCATGCCAATGAGAGATTTTCGTATGAGGAAGGTGCAAGAATGGCATTAGGCAACGGAATACGTTTGGTGCAGTTGAGAATGAAGCATTGCGATTTGGAGACTGTGAGACAGACGGCTCGGAGGTTGAAAGAGGAGTGCGATAAAACAGGAGCGGAGTTGATAATCGACGATTGTGCGGAAATCGCGGCCGAAACGGGAGCATGCGGAGTGCATTTGGGGCAGACGGACGAGAATATCGGCACTGCAAGACAAAAATTGACCGACAAACAAATCATAGGTCTTACATGCAATACATTCGAACAGGTGTTCGACGCAGCGAAAGCAGGAGCCGATTATTTGGGAGTGGGTCCTTATCGGTTTACTCGGACGAAAGAAAATCTCAGTCCTGTGCTTGGTGTTGAGGGATACAGGACTTTGATTGCCGAATGCAGAAAACACGATATTCATATACCTATATACGCCATCGGAGGAATACGTCTTGAAGATGTAAAGGGGCTTATGGAGGCAGGAGTCTATGGAATAGCGGTATCTTCTCTTATTCTTGAAGCACCTAATCCCGAAGAAACCATTCGGAAACTTCGGAAAGAAATAACGCAATGTCAAACGACAATACATGAAACAGGAAAAACAATAGAAACAGCATAAAAACATTTAAATGGAAAAACTGATAATAGCAGGGAAAGAGTTCAACTCGAGATTATTTCTCGGAACCGGTAAATTCCCTTCAAACGAGGTAATGGGGAAAGCAATAAAGGCTTCCGGCACTCAAATGGTTACCACGGCTTTGAAAAGAGTCGATGTAGAGCATTCGGATTCTGATGATATGCTTGCACATATCGATAGGAAAGAAGTGGTCTTATTGCCGAATACTTCTGGCGTAAGAACGGCTCAAGAGGCAGTATTTGCCGCTCAAATTGCAAGAGAAGCCTTGCAAACGAACTGGCTGAAATTGGAAATCCACCCCGACCCGAAGCATCTCTTCCCTGATGCAATCGAAACCCTGAAAGCAACGGAAGAATTGGTGAAAGACGGATTTATAGTTTTGCCTTACGTTCAGGCAGACCCTATTTTGTGTAAACAGTTGGAGGAAGCGGGAGCGGCAACCGTCATGCCGCTGGCAGCACCAATAGGAACCAATATGGGTTTGGTAACGAAAGAATTGTTGGAAATCATAATCGACCAGAGCAATGTGCCGGTTGTGATAGATGCAGGCATAGGAGCACCGAGCCATGCTGCCGAAGCCATGGAGTTGGGAGCCGATGCGGTTTTGGTTAACACCGCAATAGCAATAGCCGGAGACCCTGTGAGAATGGCAGAAGCTTTTGCCAAGGCGGTGGAAGCGGGAAGAACGGCATACGAAAGCGGTTTGGCAGCAAGGTTTCAAACAGCCCAAGCCTCATCACCTTTAACGGATTTCTTGAATTTATAGAACAGTCAAATAAAACGAAGAGTTGATACAATGAAACACACAGAAGATATTTGCAAAGCCTACGAGGCTTCGAAGAAAGTATATATCAAGGGAGAAATTCACGACATCAATGTCGGCATGCGGGAAGTGCAGTTGACCGATACCGTGATAGACGGAGTAAGGCACAGCAACGGCAGCATAAGGCTTTATGATACTTCCGGCGTTTACACTGACGATAGCGTAAAGATTGATTTGAAGCAAGGCTTACCTCGACTTCGCGACCGTTGGTTAAGCAAAAGAGAGGATTTACAGAAGCTTGATGATTTTACTTCGGTTTACAGCAAATTGAGACTGAACGATCCTGCTTTGGAAGCACTGCGTTTCCAACCCAAAAACCTACCTTATAAAGCCAAGAAGGGCTGTGAAATAACCCAAATGGCGTTGGCGAAGAAAGGAATCATCACTCCGGAGATGGAGTACGTTGCAATAAGAGAAAACCTCGCTGCAGGAAAGAAAGAAAACAGTTACATAACTCCGGAATTTGTGCGTCAGGAGGTGGCGGAAGGAAGAGCCGTCATTCCGGCAAACCCTAATCACCCCGAGGCTGAGCCTATGATTATAGGAAGCAAGTTCCTTGTGAAGATAAATACCAATATCGGCAATTCCGCATTGAGCAGCGATATAGAGAAAGAGGTGGAAAAATCCGTATGGTCTTCACGTTGGGGCGGCGATACGCTGATGGATTTATCCACAGGCAAGCATATACACGAGACAAGAGAGTGGATAATTCGTAATTGCCCTGTTCCCATGGGCAGTGTGCCTGTTTACCAAGCATTGGAAAAGGTTAACGGCAAAGCGGAAGACCTTACGTGGGAAATCTTCAAGGATACCCTTATCGAACAATGCGAACAAGGTGTCGATTATTTCACAATCCACGCCGGTTTGTTGCAGAAGCATATTCCTTATGCGGCGAAGCGTTTGACGGGAATAGTTTCTCGCGGCGGTTCCATAATGGCAAAATGGATTACTGCACACAATCAGGAAAACTTTCTATACACTCATTTCGATGAAATCTGCGAATTGTTGGCACAATACGACGTTGCAATAAGCATAGGAGACGGATTGCGTCCGGGCAGTATCCATGATGCGAACGACAAGGCTCAATTCGGCGAATTGAAAACGATGGGAGAATTGACCGAAGTGGCATGGAAGCACAACGTGCAGGTGCTTATCGAAGGTCCGGGACACGTTCCTATGCACAAAATCAAAGAAAACATGGAAAAACAAAAGGAATGTTGCCACAATGCACCGTTCTACACCTTGGGACCTTTGACAACGGACATCGCACCGGGCTATGACCACATCACTTCCGCAATAGGAGCGGCAATGATCGGTTGGTTCGGCACTGCAATGCTTTGTTACGTTACTCCGAAAGAGCATTTGGGTTTGCCGAACAAGGAAGATGTCAGAAACGGAATCATGGCTTACAAGATTGCAGCCCATGCAGCAGACATTGCAAAGGGACACCCTTCCGCCATGGAGAGAGACAACGCTTTGAGCAAGGCAAGATTCGAGTTCCGTTGGAACGATCAATTCAATCTCTCGATAGATCCCGAAAGGGCAAGAGAGTATTACGGAGCGGAAAAGGTTCACGGCACTCCTTTCTGTACCATGTGCGGTCCTAATTTCTGTGCCATGAGAATATCAAGAGAAGTTTCAGGAGCGGGAAAGATAGAATAAGTCTTTCCCGATGGAAGAATCGAAAAACAAAAGTCGAAATGAAAGAAACATTTTATGATACCATCAAGAACCTTTGCTGGGAGGAGGTAACCGAAAGCATTTATTCCAAAACGGAAAGCGATGCCATCAGAGCCTTGGCAAAGAATAGACTTGATATAGAGGACTTCAAAGCCTTGATTTCCCCTGCTGCCGAGAAGTTTCTCGAACAAATGGCACAAATGAGCCGCAGTATAACCCAAAGACGTTTCGGAAAAGTAATGCAATTCTATATTCCGATGTACCTTTCCAACGAATGCAGCAATCATTGCATTTATTGCGGCTTCAATCACAACAATCACATAGGTCGAATCACCCTTACGGACGAACAGATTATGGAAGAAATCAAGGTAATCAAGTCCATGGGTTATGACAATGTGCTGCTATTGACGGGCGAATTTCCGAGACATGCCGGCGTGGAATACATAGAACACGCTATAGAACTGTGTCGTCCCTATTTCTCGACCATAAACCTTGAGGTCTTTCCAATGCATGTCGAACAATACGAACGTCTGATAAAGGCAGGAGCCAATTCCGTCTATGTTTATCAAGAGACATTCAACGAGAAGCGTTATAAGCACTATCACCCCAAGGGAATGAAAAGCAATTACACCTATCGTCTCGGCACTCCCGAGCGTTTGGCACAGGCAGGCATACACAGAGTGGGCATGGGTGCTTTGATAGGCTTGGAAGAATGGCGAACGGAAATGGTTTATCTCGCAATGCACCTGCGTTTCATGACAAAGAATTATTGGAAGACCAAATACTCCGTATCTTTCCCGAGAATGCGACCTGCCGCAGGCGGTTACGAAGCCGACTTCTACATGAACGAAAAAGAGTTTGCACAAACCATTTGGGCATTCCGTATTTTTGATCACGATGTTGAGGTTGCGATGTCCACAAGAGAGACTCCGCAAATGCGAAATCACTTTGTGAGCCTCGGAGTAACCTCCATGAGTGCCGGCAGTAAGACGGATCCGGGCGGATATGCCCACCCGAATACGGAGTTGGAGCAATTCCATATCAATGACGACAGAAGCGTGGAACAAATGGAACAAATGGTTCGTTCCCAAGGCTATGACGTCATATTCAAGGATTGGGATAAAATTTTGAACTGATGTTGAGCGAAAAGCAAAAGGCAAGATACAACAGGCAAATCCTTTTACAGGACTTCGGAGAGCGAGGGCAGGAAATCCTCCTTTGCTCCTCCTGTCTTGTTGTTGGCGTAGGCGGATTGGGATCCATTATTTCTCTCTACCTTGCTGCGGCAGGTGTGGGCAGGATAGGGCTTGTGGATAATGATAAGGTAAGCATAAGCAATCTCCAAAGGCAGGTGCTGTATAGGGAAAGTCAGGAGAATATGCCGAAAGCCGTAATGGCAGCACAAAACCTCAAAGAACTGAACTCCGAATGCGAATACCGTTCTTACCAATGCTTTCTCGATGAAGACAATGCCGAAGAAATCATTTCCGAATACGACATAGTCATGGACGCAACGGACAATTTCAAAGCCAGATACCTCATAAACGATACCTGCATGAAGTTGCATAAACCCTTTGTGTATAGTTCCATAAGCGAAACTTCGGGACAACTCGCCCTGTTCTCACCCTGCAAAGGCAGAAGCAACTATCGCAGCCTCTATCCCGAAGCTGAACAACTCGCAATGCAGACCAATCCGAGTAAGGCGGTCATGGGCGTATTGCCTGCACTGACAGCCTGCATGGCAACCAACGAAGCAATAAAATATCTCATCGGCAGCCCCGATACCCTTTTGGATAAACTTCTTTGCTTCGACCTTCGCACAAATGAATTCAACACATTCGATATAGGATAAACCGAGCCGAATAAACGATTAGCTATCAGGCTTCCGACGAAACGCCGTTTGACGAAAATGAAACGCCGAAAGAATTTTTTCTTTCGCCGATTCATTCCCGCTCGAACGGCGTTTGAAAAAATTCGTATATTTGCAGGTGTAAACGAGAGTTGAAATCATGAAGAAAAGAATTGCATTATTGTTCGGTATGTTGCTGTTCGTATGCCTTGCAAAGGCACAAACCGCCGGCAAAGAGCCTTTTCCTTATTACATAGGTAAGGATTATGTCGTTGTGGGAGTAAGTGCAAATACCTCGGACAAAGAATTGTTGGATATAAGGAAGAATATATTGAAGTATTCTTCCGTCAGGTTTACCAATTTCGATGTAATACGCGGCAAGGACGGTAAAATACAGTTTCTTTCCATGGAAATAGATTGCAGGGACGGCTACAAGGCTTCCATCTCTCACAGTTTCGAGAAAGGCGACAAGTCCGTTCACGGATTTATACGCGATTATACCCGCACCAATTACGACAGGGCGTTCTACTATGGGGATTTGACGACGGAACAAGCGGGAATAGAAAGAGTTAAACGCGTGTTGGAGAAGACGAAAGTGGCAGAGCAATAATTTTTTTGGCGGAATATTAGGTCAAAACGAAAAATCTAAGTAACTTTGCACCCTCAAAAAGATATATAAAATGGCAAAGAAATCGAAAGACGTAAGAGTTCAAGTGATATTGGAATGTACGGAACATAAGGCATCGGGAATGCCCGGCACTTCTCGTTATATCACGACAAAATCGAAGAAGAACACTCCGGAGAGATTGGAATTGAAAAAATACAATCCGATATTGAAGAGAATGACTGTACATAAGGAAATAAAATAACAAAATAAGAGGAGTATAGAAGATGGCAAAGAAAGTAGTCGCAACCCTTAAAACATCGACGGGTAAGGATTTTGCAAAAGTGATAAGAACTTTGCGTTCCGAGAAGACAGGAGCATATACGTTCAAAGAAGAAATCATACCTTCCGACAGCGTAAAAGAATATTTTGCGAAGAAATAAACTTTGTTCGGCATTCGGTTTCGATAAGCGAACATTGTTGTCCGAAGGACATTTTTTTTGAAATAGAAGTTGTTATACTCACTCAGCGATGAGCATAACAACTTTTTTGTATTGTTTCTTCCGCGTTTGTATCCCGTCTTTGGCGGAGAAGCGTGGTTTATATGTAGAATAATCAGTGCGATATGGGATTTTTTTCATTTTTCACCAAGAGTAAGAAGGAGACATTGGATAAAGGTCTTTCCAAAACCAAGGAAAGCGTATTCGGAAAAATCTCCAAAGCGATAGCTGGCAAATCAAAAGTTGACGAAGATGTACTTGACAATCTCGAACAGATATTGGTCGAAGCGGATGTGGGAGTCGAAACCACTCTTAAAATAATCGATAGGGTCGAAACGAGAGTGGCAAGGGACAAATACCTCGGAACGGCAGAGTTAAATCGCATATTGAAAGAAGAAATCGAGGCTTTGCTGGAAGAAAATCAAAGCGAGGAGAGAGAAAATTTCGATTTTCCGAAAGGAAATGTGCCGTACGTGATAATGGTTGTGGGTGTGAACGGCGTCGGAAAGACCACCACAATAGGTAAACTTGCGTATCAATTCAAACAAACGGGGAAAAAAGTTATCCTTGGTGCTTCGGATACCTTTCGTGCCGCAGCTGTGGATCAGTTAAAGATATGGGCAGACAGAGTAGGCGTGGATATAGTTACACAAGGCATGGGTGCAGACCCTGCTTCCGTAGCTTTCGATACATTGAAATCGGCAGTGGCGAAACACGCTGACGTGGTTATCATCGATACTGCGGGACGTTTGCACAACAAGATAGGATTGATGAATGAGCTTTCCAAAATCCGTAATGTCATGAAGAAAGTTTTGCCGCAGGCTCCCGACGAAGTACTTTTGGTTCTTGATGCTTCCACCGGACAGAACGCCATAGAACAAGCCAAACAGTTCACTGCGGCGACAGATGTCAACGCAATAGCACTGACGAAACTCGATGGCACTGCAAAAGGTGGGGTTGTTATCGGAATATCCGAACAATTCAAAGTGCCGGTTCGCTACATAGGTTTAGGGGAACAAATGGAAGATTTGCAGATATTTAACCGTAAGGCTTTTGTTGACAGTTTATTTGAATAGAAATAGGAAAAGAGAATAAGGATATGAAGAAAATATTTGTCGTTTTGTGCATGGCGATGTCGGTATCGCTTGTTTCAGCACAGGGAAAGTTTGAAAAGCATAATTTTTCGATGAATGCGGGATACGCCTACAAGGTTGGGGATTTGCATCCTGTGGAATTTGTGAATATGTTCCACAATGAAGACCATGCTTCGCGAATGAAACACGGCTATGAGTTGGAATTCGATTATGATTACCGCTTTCACGAAATGTTTTCCTTCGGTTTTAAGGCTTCGATGTTCGGTTCGGTGCATGGTTTCGACGAAGAAGTGCATGATGTTACAAGTGGAAAACTTGTAAACAAGTATTTCTCGGATGATATGAAGATATTCTACATCGGACCAACCTTCAAATTTCAATTACCGACCATTGCGGAGCATTATGACCTTTGGTGCAGGGCAACCATCGGCTATATGAAACTGCAAAATACCGATAAGGCGAAAACGTCTGCAACTTATAACGGAAGCAGTTTCGGTTTCGGGCTTGGAATAGGGGCAGACTACATAATCACACGCTTCATCTCTGTCGGCATGTCCGCAGGCTTTCTGTCGGGAAGCGTTTCCAAATTGCACATAGGGGAAGATGAAATAGATATTTCAGACTACGAAGAAGCATTAAGCCGTTTCGGCATCAACGTTGGAGTAAGAATAGGATTATAAAACCGAAAAGATGTCGATAAAGGTAAATTTGGTAACGCTCGGTTGTTCAAAGAATCTTGTGGACAGCGAGCATTTGGCAGGCTTGCTTGGAAAGGGTTCGTTCAAAGTTACATTCGATTCTTCGGATACGGATTTCGATGTGGTGATTGTCAATACCTGCGGGTTTATCGGCGATGCCAAGGAAGAGTCCGTGGATACTGTTTTGCAATTCGCCCATCTCAGAAAATCCAATCGCATAAAGAAACTTATCGTTTTCGGCTGTCTTGTCCAGCGATATGCAAAAGAGCTTGCTGAAGAACTGCCCGAGGTCGATAAATTCTTCGGTGCCAATGATTATGAAAAGATTGCGGAATATCTTTCGGAAGAGTTGATACCTCAAAATAAGACATTGAGGCAGTTAAGCACTCTTCCGCATTATGCTTATTTGAAAATATCGGAGGGTTGCGACAGATTTTGCTCTTTTTGTGCCATACCGTATATTCGAGGCAGGCATGTGTCGGAACCTATCGAAAGTCTTGTCGAACAGGCAAGGGTTTTGGCTTTGCAAGGCGTTAAAGAACTTATTGTCGTCGCCCAAGATACCACGAATTACGGCAAAGATATTTATGGCGAATGCCGTTTGGTGGAATTGTTGAAAGCTCTTGCGGCGATAGATGGCATAGAATGGATACGTCTTCAGTACTCCTATCCAAACGATTTCCCTTTCGAGTTGATTGACTTGATGAAAAACGAACCCAAGATATGCCGTTATATAGATATGCCGCTGCAACATATCGATGACAGGGTGTTGCATTCGATGAACAGACATATCACGGGCAAGGAAATCCGAACGCTCATTGACAGATTGAGAGAAGCAATGCCGGATATATGTCTTCGGACAACTCTCATTGTAGGTTACCCGGGTGAGACTCAGGAAGAGTTCGAGGAATTGAAGAAATTCGTTGAGGAAACGAAGTTCGACAGATTGGGAGCGTTCACCTATTCTGCCGAAGAGGGAACGGCGGCATATAATTTGCCGGATGATGTGGCAGAAGAGGAGAAACAACATCGATTGGATACCATTATAGATATTCAACAACGGATTTCGTACGACTTGAATCAAAAGAAAATCGGCAAAACCTACAAAGTATTGATAGATCGCAGTGAAGGAGAGTATTGGGTCGGCAGGACGGAATACGATTCTCCCGAAGTGGATAATGAGGTTCTTATTCCTATTGAGCAGAAAGCAGAGCCGGGCAGTTTTGTCATGGCAAAGATAAATGCAGCCGAAGAATTTGATTTATATGCCGACATTGCGGAGGAAGGTAATCCCGATGAGCAATCGGCAAAAGAGAAAAACTCTGAACGACTTACCGAAGATATTCTTGAAGTCTTGGAAGCCTTTGTTGAAAGCGACTACAAAAATCAAACGAAGGACTATCCTGATTATACGATAACGGTTTACACCACAAAGGATCACGGTGAGAATATAGCGGAATGGGATTACACCTTGAAAAATCCCGAAACCTTTCCGATAGATGCCGATGTCGTTATGGAGAATGTCTATTCCCACATATCTTATTCAAAGGATTAGCCGGCAAAAAGGAGATTTACAACTTTATAAGCAGGCTCACGTAATTCGGAGAGCCGTATTTGTGGTATTCGCAACGGGAATAAGCCAAGCGGAATTGGCGATAATTAAGTCCGAAGCCGTATGACAAACCCGCCAACGAGAAAGCGTCGCCCACTTGCATTTCCCTGTTCTGTTTCCATGAGTATCCCAAAGCGAGATAGAAGTATTTGGACGGCACGAACTCCGTTCCGATTTGCACATGTCGGAACAGGTTATCCATAAAGCCGGAAAACCTGTTCTCTTTCTCCACATTACCGTTCAAATCCGTCTTATCCCTCGGGTTCAAAGGGTCGTCCTCTCTAATATCCCACCTATGCAGATTGTTTAATTCCAGATAGAGAATAAAAGGAGCATGATTTAATTTCTTGGTAGCTGCAAATTCAAGGTCGAAAGGGGTCGATGAGTCTTCGTTTGCAAATTTCTTTATTTGGGCTCCCATGTTGCGTGCCATGAGAGAGGCAGACCACGTTCTGTCATTTGATTGAAAGCCTACGCTTAAATCGATTGCTATGGCAGAAGAGGAATAAGACTCGTATTTTGAGAAGACAGGCTTGAGGTTTGCACCTATATAGACATTGGAATCCAACATTCTGCCCCAAGAAAGTGTGATTACATAATCGGCAGCGGAGAATTTGCCGACCACATCGCCGTTTTCCTCCGTCATATCGAAGTTTCCGTAGTTCAGATATTGAAATCCCAATGCAAAAGTGCCTATTCCTTTTACGGAATAACCCCCTGCCAAAGCCGCCTGATTGATTCCGCTGAACAAATAGGTATAAGTCAAAGCAAAAGTCTTATGATTTAACGGGCTTAAGGTCGCAGGATTTGTCATGACCGCACTTATATCATCCGTAAACGAAGATATGAAGTCCACACCCAAGGCTCTTGTCTTTGCACTCTGTTGAAGCGTCAGCACGGAATAGGCATTCTCTCCGCCGAACTGGGAAAAGCAATTTCCAAAAGAGAGAACCAGCAACGATATTACCAATAAGAGTTTATGCTTCATGCCAAATTATATTTTTATTTGCCGACTGCATCATCCGAACTTCCATATCTGCATGCATCATCCGCCACATCGTATTTTGATATTCCGTTTCCGCATACAGAAACAAACACCGACGACAGTATAACAGAGAATTTACCATTTTATTATTCAACAGCATTATTTGCATTCTGTTTTTCGTTCTCCGAATTTTTTGCTTCGAGAAAATCCTTGCCAACGCACGAAGAAATCATTCCGAAATTTGTCGTTCCTAACAAACGTTTCCTTTCTTCGGAAAGCCCTAAGCCTTACCGTTTGCCAAGTTCTCATTCGGTCTCTGACTTCTTCCTTGCAATTAAAACGCCATTTCGAGAAAATGAAACGGCGATTCATTTTCTTGAAACGCCGAAAGAAAAGATTATTACGGCGTTTCGCTGAGAGTTTGTCAGACAATGACTTACGGAAAGACCGTGCAATGTCGTTTTTTTTTCGTAATATTGCAAATTCTTTGAATCGGAACAAATTGTTTTGGCTTATGGCATTATTGGAAATAAGAGATTTACATGCTAAAATAGGAGATAGGGAAATTCTCAAAGGGATAGATTTGTCTGTGAACAGCGGAGAGGTTCATGCAATAATGGGACCCAACGGCAACGGCAAGAGTACTTTGGCGTCGGTGATAGCAGGAAAAGATACTTTCGAGGTTACCGGTGGCGAGGTGCTGTTCAAGGGCAAGGATTTGCTGTCTCTGCCTGTGGAGTCGCGTGCCGCGGAGGGTATATTCCTTGGATTTCAATATCCTGTGGAAATCCCCGGTGTCAGCATAACGAATTTCATGCGTACAGCGATAAACGAGAGGCGTAAATACATGGGTTTGGATCCCATGAGTGCGAAGGATTTCCTCGCTTTGATGGAAGAGAAGAAGAAAATCGTGCAGTTGACAAGCAATTTGGCAAATCGTTCCGTGAATGAAGGCTTTTCGGGTGGTGAAAAAAAGAAGAACGAAATCTTTCAAATGGCAATGCTCAACCCTACGCTATCCATTTTGGACGAAACGGACAGCGGCTTGGACATAGACGCTTTACGAATAGTTGCAAGCGGTGTCAATGCCTTGAAGACAAAGGATAATGCAACCATCGTCATAACCCACTACCAACGACTCTTGGATTACATAGTGCCAGACTTCGTTCACGTGCTTTATGAGGGCAGGATAGTTAAGAGCGGAGACAAATCCCTTGCCTTGGAGTTGGAAGAAAAGGGATATGAATGGATAAGGCAGGAGTTGGAAAACCAAAAACAGGCAGCGAAAAGATGAACCCTGAAAAATATTTGCAACTGTCCGGTTGTAATTGCCCGGAACTTAATACCATAAAAATAGTAGAGGAGAACGGAATTCCGAGCAGAGGAATTTCCTTGCCCGAAAGCGTGGCTGAGAAGTTGATTGTAGAGGATTGCGGTAACGGTTTGCGTATAGAGGTCAAGGCAAATTGCGAAGTGGAACTGCCTTTGCAAATCATGAACCTCATGAGTAAAGGAAGCAATACCGAGATGGTAAGTTCCAACAGCATAAAACTGAATGCAGGTGCAAGACTTAAACTCCTCCACTGCGATGATTCCATGCCCGATGCAGCATGCAATCAAACGAACAGTCTCGATGTAGAAATAGGTCGGGGAGCCGTTTTGGACTATTACAAATTGGAAAACATAAACGACTTTTCCACCATCGATACAACGGTTAACTTCATCTTGGAAAGGGACGCTTCGTTGAAGACTTTCGGATTGAGTCTCAACGGAAAGAGAATTTCCAACAAGATAAACGTGAAATTCTTGGAGGAAGGAGGCAGAGCGGACTTGAACGGCCTGTATCTGATGGACAAACAGCAACATTCCTTAACGGAAGTCGATGTTCATCATTCTTGTGCGAACTGTTATTCCGAGCAATTATTCAAAGGCATAGTCGATGATAGTGCAAAGGCGGATTTTCTCGGTCATATATTCGTGGATTACGGTGCTTGCGGCACGCAAGCCATGCAAAGCAGCAAGAATATGCAGCTGACGGACAAATCGAAGGTGAACACAAGACCGTTTTTGGAGATTTACAACGACGATGTCAAGTGTTCGCACGGAGCAACCGTCGGACAGTTGGATAAAGAAGCCTTGTTCTACCTTAGGACAAGGGGTATCAGCAGCAGGAGTGCCAAAATGCTGTTGATGTATGCCTTTTGCGAAGAAGTGTTGTCGAAAAGCGACATAAAGGAACTTAAAGAAAGTTTGGGAGATCTTATCAAGAGAAGACTGCAAGGCGAATTGACTTCTTGCGGAGACTGTGTCTTTCAATGCTCCAAGGCAAAGAATGAAGACATACGGGAATAAAACGTTGTAAAAAGGTCGGAGAAATGAGGATAGCACTGTTCGGAAAGAATGTTCAGAAGGAAGACATGACATATATGCAGAGTCTGCTCGACCGGATTGCCGAAAGAACCGGCAGTATTCTCATTTGCGAAGATTTTTTCAACGAAATACGCAACGAAATCACCTTGCCGAAAGATTGCAACTTGAAGTTGTTCTCATCACACGGCAGAGAAGACCTGCAAGCCGATATACTGTTTTCGCTCGGTGGCGATGGTACATTGTTGGACACCCTTTCCTTTTGCAAAGGCAAGGATACAGCGGTTTTAGGTATCAATTTCGGACATCTCGGCTTCCTAACAAGCGTCGGAAGGGAGGATTGCAACGGCTTGCTCGACAAATTGGAAAACGGATACTTCAAGATAGAGGAACACAGCCTCTTGAAAGCGGAGGCAACCGAACTTCCCGAAACCAAATACGCAATAAACGAAATATGTGTCAGGAGTCTCTCTCCCTCGGCCTTGCTTGAAACGGAAGTATTCGTCGATGGAGAATACCTGAGTACTTATTCCTCCGACGGATTGATACTTGCGACGCCAACGGGTTCCACAGCCTATTCCATGAGTTGCGGAGGTCCTATAATAAGCCCCCAATCCAAATGTTTGTGTCTTACTCCCATTGCTCCTCATAACCTCACACACAGACCTCTTATAATACCCGAAGACTCGGAAATAGAATTCGATATAAACCACTCGGAGAGTTGCATCAGTCTGCACTCCGATTCTCAAAATCATATACTTCGTTCCCCTGCGAAAATCACCATAAGCAAAGCCGGTTTCGTCTTGAAGCTGGTCAGAATGGAAAATCAAACGTTCTTTTCCGCCATAAGAAACAAACTGATGTGGGGAACAAATCTCAGAAATGCCAAAAAGAATGACTGAAAAAAGAAGAATAGCCATCTTGGGTTCCACAGGCTCCATCGGCAAACAGGCTTTGGATGTGATAAGCCAGCATTCCGATTTGTTGACCGCCGAAGTGCTGACGGCGAATACCCAAGCCGATGAGTTGATAAGGCAAGCCTTGCTGTTCAAACCTAATTGCGTCGTCATCGGAGACAAGAACCTCTATCCGCAAGTGAAGAATGCTTTGTCTGAAACGGAGACGAAGGTCTTTGCGGGCAGTGAATCCTTGGACGATGTCGTGCAGATGGATTGCGTGGATATGGTATTGACGGCAGTTGTCGGCTTTGCAGGGCTTTCTCCGACCATAAAGGCTATTAAAAGCGGCAAAACGATAGCCTTATCCAACAAAGAGACTTTGGTTGTGGGGGGAGAATACATAAGCCGATTGGCAATCGAAAGGAAGGTTGTGGTGTTGCCTGTGGATTCGGAGCATTCCGCAGTATTCCAATGTCTCAACGGAGAAGTCGGCAATGCAATAAGAACCATTTATCTTACAGCTTCGGGAGGACCTTTCCGCCGAATGAGTCGTGCCGATATGGAAAACGTAACGGTGGAGCAGGCTTTGCGACACCCAAATTGGTCGATGGGCAGAAAGGTAACGATAGATTCCGCAAGCATGATGAACAAAGGATTGGAGATGATAGAGGCAAAGTGGCTCTTCGGTGTCGAGGCAAAACAGATAAAGGCTGTAATACACCCGCAAAGCATCATTCACTCCATGGTGGAGTTCGAGGACGGTTGTCTGAAAGCCCAACTCGGTGTTGCCGATATGCGATTGCCCATACAATATGCCTTGATGTATCCCGACAGGTTGCCGAATAATTCCAAGCCGTTCAATCCTTTCGAGAACGATACGCTGACTTTCGAACAACCGGACTTCGACCGCTTTCCATGCCTTGCCTTGGCATACGAGGCAATAGAGAGAGGGGGCAATATGCCTGCCGTCATGAATGCTGCAAACGAAGTTGCCGTGCAGGCGTTTCTCGATGGCAGAATACGCTTTACGCAAATAGCGGACATAATAGCAAAAGCCATGAGTACATTCTCCCACATCAAACAACCGTCATTGGAAGACTATTTCATGACAGACCGTGAGGTCAGAACCGAATTACAGAACGAATACAAATAACGCACAGATGAAAATATTAGCATTGATACTGAGTCTTTCTTTCTTGGTATTCATACACGAATTGGGGCATTTCATGTTTGCCAGACTGTTCAAAACGAGAGTGGAACAATTCTATCTTTTCTTCAATCCTTATTTCTCGCTCCTGCGGGCGAAGAGATACAACGGCAAATGGCATTTCAGTTGGTTCAGTCGCAAGTCTCCGGAAGAGTTCGACGAACATCCCGATAAAACAGAGTGGGGGATAGGTTGGCTTCCCTTGGGGGGCTACTGTTCGATTGCCGGAATGATAGACGAAAGCAATACTTCTGCCGATTCTCTCGCAAATGAACCGCAGCCATGGGAGTATCGTAGCAAGAAGGCTTGGCAAAGGCTTTTGATAGTTTTGGGAGGCGTGTTGATGAACTTCGTTGGAGCGATAGTGATTTTTGCAGCCATATTGTTCACTTGGGGCAAGGAAACCCTGCCTTTGGAAAACGTTACGCAGGGTTATGATTATACCGAGGTGGCTCTTGCAAACGGTTTCCGAAACGGGGACATCATCACCAAGGTCGATGGAAAGCCTGTTCATCAACTTGCAGACGTTGTGGAGCAGGTAATGTTGGAGAACTCCAAAGAGGTAAGCGTACTACGCAACGGGCAGGAGGAAACGATAGCTCTTCCCAAGGATTTTGCAAAACAAATGCTTGCCGCACAGGCAAAGCAATTCGCAACACCTCGTTTTCCTTTCATCATCGACGGTTTCGCTCTCGGAAGCGTGGCAGAGAAAGCCGGCATGAGGATTGGCGACAGCATTGTCGCTTTGAACGGCATTTCCACTCCAGCATTCTCGGATTTCGTCAAGGAAATTTCAGACAAGCAGGGCAAAGAGGTGGCAATAAGCTACTTTCGAGCAGGAAAGGAATGTAAAACGAAGTTCAAGTTGGGCGGAGACGGCAAAATAGGAGCTGTTTGCAAGAATCCCGCCTCGATATACAAGACAGAGAAAACGGAATACAACATATTGGAATCCGTTCCCGCAGGAATAAGTCAGGGTTGCGAGACTTTGGCTAACTACGTAAAGCAATTCAAACTCGTATTCACCAAGGAGGGAGCCTCGCAGATAGGAGGTTTCGGAGCAATCGGCTCCATGTTCCCTGCGGAATGGAATTGGGCTTTGTTCTGGAACATGACGGCATTCTTATCCATCATTTTGGCGTTCATGAACATACTTCCGATACCGGCATTGGACGGAGGACATGTCATGTTCACCCTTTGGGAGATGATAACAGGCAGAAAGCCGGGCGACAAGTTCATGTCGCGGGCTCAACTCGTCGGAATGGCAATTCTTTTCGCCTTGCTGATTTACGCCAACGGTAACGACCTCTACCGATGGTTGAGTTTCAAATTCTGATATGACGCAACATCGATATGAAAGGAAGCAAGACCGTACTTGTACGGTCTTGCTTCTTAATTTATAAGCAGAAAGCGAACGCTCTTTCTCCACTTTGCAAAATCGAAACGCCGTTTTGCTGAGAGGAAACGGCGTTCCGGATTTGCTTTATGAGTGTTTGGTTTTCCGTTTTTGGGAAAGCAGATGGCTTTTCTGCCTATTGTCCGAAATTCGGACGGCTATTCGCCTTTGTCCAAGTTGTCCATCAGTTTTTTCCTTGCAAGAAATATGCGACTTTTTACCGTGCCTATGGAAATGGAGAACCTGTCGGCTATTTCCTGATACTTGTATCCTTGGTTTATCATCTCGAAAGGAATGCGTTGTTCTTTGGGTAGCAGTTTTATCTTTGCTTTGATGTTCTCGTAATTCAAGTCATGGTCGGCTGTGAAAGCACTTACACCGGCGTTGCGGTTGATGTACGATATCGCATTCTCGTCCTCGATTACCCGACCTACTCTCTTGTTTTTGCGATAGTTGTTTATGAAGGTGTTCTTCATTATCGTAAACAACCATGCTTTGATATTGGTATCTTCCTTGAAAGATTCCTTGTGCATTAAGGCTTTAAGAAAAGTGTCTTGCACCAAATCCTTTGCCTCTTCTCTGTTTTGGGTCAGGGAAAACGAAAAGTTTTCCAATCCTTTCTTTTCTTTGAGCAATCGTTGCTCGAAATCAATGGTATTCATGTCGCATAAATGTTAAGCGGTTAATAATCCGCATTCCTTTTTCGAGAGAATTACGCGAGAAAACTCACGTAAGGCTCGATGAAAAGGGAGTGCCTTTTCTCTAATATGCTTCAAGAATTATGCCAAAGTCGGAAAAAGGCTGTATTTCAGCAAGAATAATTTCGCATACGGCTGAAATACAGTGAAATATTTTGAGCGAGATTTTTTGCGGTGTGGTTTGGAAAAACCGAAACTCTCCGAAAAACGGACGAATTCGGGAAAAAGTTTCCACAAAAAGGAAAACAGTCTTTGGAGATTTGCTAAATTTGCACTGATTATAAAGAATGGAATAGACTTATGAAGAAAGTATCGGTATTGTTTGCATTGATGATGTTACTAATGTTCAATGCATTTGCAGATGAGGGCATGTGGTTGCCTCTGTTGTTGGGAAACAAACAGGCGGATATGCAGAAAAACGGAATGAAAATCAGTGCAGAGGATATTTACAGTGCAAATCATTCCTCTTTGAAGGACGCAGTGGTTTTGTTCGGCAGGGGTTGTACGGGAGAGTTCGTCTCTTCACAGGGTTTGTTGCTTACGAACCATCATTGCGGATACAGTTTCATCGTTTCCCACAGCACGGTGGAGGCGGATTATCTGACGAACGGATTTTGGGCAGAGAACAAATCAGCGGAGTTGCCTTGCAAGGGCTTGACGGTAACTTTGCTGGTATATATGCAGGACGTTACCGCCGAGGTGCTGAAAGGTGTGGAAAATGTATCACAGGCTGAAAGAGAGAAAATAATAGAGCGTAACATCGGAGAAGTTGCGGCAAAGGCAACGGAGGGTACGCATTACGAGGCAGTGATAAAGCCTTTCTATTATGGTAATCAGTATTTCATGTATGTGAATGAGGTGTTCAGAGATGTGCGTTTGGTGGGAGCTCCGCCAAGCAACATAGGCAAATTCGGCGGAGATACGGATAATTGGATGTGGCCTCGTCATACGGGGGACTTTTCGGTGTTCCGCGTGTATGCAAATAAGAATAACGAACCTGCGGATTACAGTCCGGAAAACGTACCATACGTTCCGAAAAAGCATTTGAAGATAAATCTCAACGGAGTGAAGGAGGGTGATTTCACATTCGTTTTCGGTTATCCGGGAACGACGAGACAATTCCTTACAAGCGATGCTGTGGACTTCGTTCAGAACTATGATGACCCTGCAAGGATTAAGTTGCGTACCGAAATATTGGATGTTTATAACAGGGCGATGAATAATTCTGCCGCACAGAGGTTGAGGTATGCTTCCGAGGTGGCTTCTGTTGCCAATGGTTGGAAGAAATGGCAGGGAGAGGTGAGAGGTTTGAAGAGATTGGATACGAAGAACAAGAAAATCGAGTTTGAAAACAACTTTACCAAGTGGGCTGCCTCTTCTTCCGAAAGGTCGAAACTCTATGGCGGAGTTTTGCCTGCCTTGAAGAAGACATACGCGGAATCTCAGCAAGCAAGACTGGCGTACATATATATAAACGAGGCGTTGTTGGCTTCCGATATGATGTATCAGGCTTTGCAGGTGTCGAAATTGGCTAACTTGTCGAAAGAAGCAAAAGACATGGAGAAAATAAGTGCCGTTGCGGAAAACATATACAAGAGTTTGAAAGCCGGATTTGAGAACGACTATGCAAATCATAGGCTTGTGGATAAGGAGATATTTGTTCGCACGATGAGCATATACTACAATGATTTCGCAAAGAACCATTACGATTGGCTCGTGCAGGATTTCAGTAAATCGAAGAAGCAGAGCATAGAGGACTACTTTGCGTCTGTATATGAGGCTTCGTTCCTGACGAATCCGAAACAGGTAGAGAAATTATTGGCAGACTATAAGAGCAAGAATTATAAGAAGATTGAGAGCGACCCTGCCGTGATGTTGTGCAGTCGCATAATAACGGCATTAAATGAAAAGGACGGAGCAATCATAAGCAATGCGAATGCCGCGACGGATAGTTTGTACAGAGTTTATGTTGCGGGAATCATGCAGATGGATACCATAAAGGAATTCTATCCCGATGCCAATCTTACGTTGAGAGTTGCGTACGGAAACGTGAAGTCGTACGAACCAAAGGACGGAGTGGTTTACAAACCATACTCGACCATTGAAGGAATAATGCAGAAAGAAAATCCGGAGATATATGACTATAAGGTGGAGAAGAAATTGAAGCAGTTGTATTCGGAAAAGGATTACGGAAGATATGCAAACGAAAAGGGTGAAATGCCGGTGGCTTTCATAGCAAGCAATCATACCACGGGAGGAAACTCGGGTTCGCCCGTGCTTGACGCAAACGGCGACTTGATAGGAATAAACTTCGACAGAAATTGGGAAGGAACCATGAGCGACATCATGTACGACCCTTCGCAGTGCAGGAATATATCGTTGGATATTCGGTACTGTCTGTTCATAATAGACAAGTTTGCAGGTGCGAAACATTTGGTTGATGAAATGACAATAGTAAAATAATATCGGAAGATGAAAATATCATATAATTGGTTGAGGCAGTATGTCGATATAAACATTTCGGCAGAAAAGGTGGCAGAGTTGTTGACTTTCGGAGGTTTGGAAGTTGAAGGTGTCGAGAGAATAGAGACAATAAAAGGCGGATTGAGAAATTATTTCGTGGGAGAGGTATTGACGTGCGAGATGCACCCGAATTCCGACCACTTGCATTTGACGACTGTCGATGTGGGAGGGGAACGTCCGTTGAATATCGTTTGCGGAGCTCCCAATGTTGCGAAAGGTCAAAAGGTTATAGTCGCAACGATTGGAGCGAAGGTTTATACATCTGATGAAGAGTTCTTCGAGATAAAGAAATCCAAACTGAGGGGCGAATTGAGTGAGGGAATGATTTGTTCGGAAAAGGAACTCGGTTTGAGCGATAACAATGATGGCATAATGGTGTTGAAAGACAATCCTCAGTCAGGAACTCCTGCGGCGGCTTATTTCGACATCGAGGAAGATTTCGTCTTTGAAATCGGACTGACGGCAAACCGTTCGGACGCAACATCGCATATAGGTGTAGGCAGAGACTTGGTGGCTTTGTTGAAGGCACAGTTGAATGAGAACAAACATCTGTCGGTTCCGTCTGTCGATGCTTTCAAAGCGGATAGTACTTTGCACAACGATGTGGAAATTTCGATAGACACGGATTTATGCAAGCGTTATTCGGCTGTAACGATAAGCGGAGTGAAGGTTGCGGACTCTCCGAAATGGTTGGCGGACAGCCTGAGGGTCATCGGCATTCGTCCGATAAACAATATCGTAGATGCAACCAATTTCGTTTTGATGGAAATAGGTCAACCTTTGCATGCTTTTGATTTGAACAAGGTTAAAGGTGGTCGAATTGAGGTCAAGACTTTGCCGGAAGGAACGAAATTCACGACATTGGACGGAGTGGAGAGAACACTCAACGGCAGAGAAGCAATGGTTTGCAATGCCGAAGAGGCAATGTGCATGGGCGGAATATACGGCGGCTTGAAGTCGGGAGTAAGCACGGAAACGACAGAGGTGCTTATAGAGAGTGCATACTTCGATCCCGTTGTCATAAGAAAGGCTGCAAAGACTCATACATTGAAAACAGATGCTTCTTTCAGATATGAGCGTGGAGCCGACCCGAATATAACGGTTTATGCCTTGAAGAGGGTTGTCATGTTGATTAAAGAGATTGCCGGCGGCGAGATTTCTTCCGATATAAAAGACGTTTACCCGACAAAGATAGAGCCTGTCAGAGTCGAATTGAACTATGAGAAGATGGATAGTTTGATAGGAAAGAGTATCGACAGGGTTCTTGTGAAAGATATTTTGAAGTCGTTGGATATACAGGTGGCATCGGACGATGAGAAAGGTTTGGTGGCAGTCGTGCCTACGAATAAGGTGGACGTTACCCGTCCGTGTGATGTGATAGAAGAAATATTGCGTATTTACGGTTATGATAATGTCGAAATATCGGATACGGTAAAGAGTTGCTTGAATCAAACGACAAAACCGGACAGAGATAAGATACAAAATATCGTTTCGGATTACCTTGCGGCGAACGGTTTCAATGAAACGATGAATAATTCCCTTACTAAGTTGTCGTATTATGAAGAAAACAAGGATTTCCCTGCCGAGGCGTCCGTTACGGTTCTGAATGCTTTGAGTAAGGATTTGGGGCAAATGCGGCAGACTTTGCTGTACGGATTGTTGGAAACGGCGGAGTATAACATCAATCGTAAGGTTTCGGATTTGAGATTGTTCGAGTTCGGAAATTGCTATAAAAAGAACCTGAAAACGTTTGACAGCGATTGTATCACCAAACGCTATGATCAGTCCAAACATCTTGCTTTGTTGACAACGGGAAAGAGTGCGGAGAGTTGGCAGGCAGGCAGACAGGCAACGGATTTCTTCTTCTTGAAAAACATCTTTGAAAACGTACTTACGCAGTTGCGTATCGATGGCTCGAGGTTTGCGGTCGAACAAATCGAAAACGGATATTATCAGTATGCTTTGGCTTATACCAATAGGGAAAGCAAGAAAGTCGTTGCCACGATAGGACGGTTGAGAAATGTTGTTTGCAAGGCTTTCGATATAAAACAGGAAGTATTTTATGCCGATGTGGATTGGGATTTGCTTTTCAAGCTTATTCTGGCCAAGAGCGTGAAGTATGAGGAAATATCGAAGTTTCCTGAGGTCAGAAGAGACTTGGCGTTGGTGGTAAACAAAGATGTTTCGTTCGCTCAAATAGAAACCGTGGCTTATCAGACGGAAAAGAAATTGTTGAAGTCAGTTTCGCTGTTCGATGTTTATACGGGAGACAAACTTCCGGAGAATACGAAGCAATATGCGATAGCTTTCATATTGCAGGATAAGGAAAGAACGCTTACGGATAAACAGATAGAGAACGTGATGCAAAAGTTGCTGAAAGCGTTTGAACAGAAATTGAATGCAAGTCTGAGATAGATGAAGTCTCTGTTGAACTATGACATAAAGGTGCTTATAGCCTTGCTCGAATCGTTGGAAGGGAGCAAAAAGTTCTTCAAGTTTTTGCTCCATAACGGTTATCCCGAACTTGCGGCATGGAGTAATGCCGTGTTGGGTGACGAAGATGCTTTGCATTGGTTGTTCGATAACGGATACGGAGAGTTGGGAGTTCTGAGCAATGCCATAGATGGAGAAAAGAAAGCCGTTCAGTGGGTATTGTTATCGAAAGATGACTTCATGATAAACTTTTCTGCTGCATGCAGAAAGGAAGTGGACGGAATGAAGTGGTTGGAGGAAAGAGACCTTGAAATATTCATCAGAATGGTTTACAGGATACGAACCATTCTGGAACTGCAAATAAAGGATCAATTATTTTGGTACAGATGGAAACATTGAAAAAACGGATAAGCAATCGTAATTGCATAATCAACAACACGCTTGTGTTCGTGTTGGCATACCTTATGGTGTTTTTTATATTGCAAGCAGGCATTGCCATAACGGCTTTTGCATACGGTGTTCCCATGATACTTTATACTTCAACCATAGATTTCGATGCGGTAAATACGGCTGCTTCGGCGGATATTTGGTCTTCGGCGGATAATGTGATTGCCATATTCGGCAGTTCCATTGTCGCACTCTTCCTTTTGATGATAATAGCCGTTCTTTTGTTGACGCAGTGGAAAACATATAAGGTTCAAATACAGCGTTTCTTGTTTTGGGTAGCGGTATGTAGTTTTGTGCGGATAGGAGGAAACTTTATAACAGGGCATTTGTTCCACCTTTGGAATATCAACCTTGTAACGGATTTCATGGGTATTACATATCCTTCCACTTTCGGAAAGTTGTTATTCCTTATTGTTACACTCTTGTTCATTGTAACGGGGTTTTGGTGTGCTTCTTTCCTGATTAAGTACATCATCGACCCGTTTGAAGGAAGGATAAACGATGATTTGAAATCGAATATCCTGTTGCCGGCTCTTTGGGGAAGTATCATGGTGAATTTATTCTTCATTCCGAATAGACCCCGTTTCATTTGGACGGAGGTGATAGACGTTGTTATAATATTGGCAGGTTTGTTGCTGATATTGAAGCCTTCGATTACCAAAAGGTATAATTTTGTCGAAGAAAGAAAAAACAATGGCGATGATGTTTATGATGAAAGGCTAAACGCACCGTTATTATTTACGTTGGCAATCGTACTTGTTGCAATAAAGATGTTGTTCGATAATGGCTTGGTATTCGAGCCGTCTCCTTACAGAAACTACTTTTTTGAGAATGTTGTCTTCATCGCTTGTGCCGTTATCGTGTTGTTCTTCATAATTTATTTGTTCTACTCTTACAAGTTGAAGAAGAGGAAGAGAGAGACCTTGATTGCGACGGATAGAATGCAGAAAGAGGAAGAAGACAAGAGTATTTCCGACGAAGAATGGGGCGTCAGAAAACACGACATGAGCAAATACAATGATTGGGAGGACTGAACAGTCAGATTTTTTTCGGTTTGAAGAAAATCAAATCGCAGATTATCATAAGCAATATCGTAGCCACGCTGCTTAATCCTATTCTCAGCAGAGTTTGCAATATCTCCGACCAACGGAAAGTCTCTATCGTAATCAATAAAGCTATATGAATGATGGTCAATATGGAGATATAGCCGAGATAAGGAGCGAAGCTCATACTCGATGAGGTCGGTATGTCGAATGAAGAGGTTTGTTGATTTGTTTCAAACGAACCTATAAATATAGGTCTTATGAAACCTGTGAATACACTCACTGCCGTATGAAACCCTACTTGCCCAGAAAAAATATCTACGCAAAAGCCCATGAGGAAAGATAGCAAAAGGACAGCCCATTTCGGTGTCTTATATGGAAGCAACAGTATGAACCATATATAAATCATCGGTTCCACATAGCCGAACAGGTTCACATTATTCAAAATCAATATTTGAGCCGAAAGCAAAGCAATAAACTGCAAAGCCGTTATCGATATGTTTCTAATCATTCTTCATTCCCCTTTCCAATTGCTCCTGTTCCATTCCGAAAAAGTTCTTCACCACATAGACAAATCCCAATTTGTTGTAATCGGCCGAGAATTTGATGTCCACATCATAAAATCCGCTGCCCTGATCCTTTGAGAACTTTCGTATATATCCCACGACAATGCCTTCCGGTATGTTTTTTGAAAAGCCGCTTGTGATGATGGTATCGCCTTTCTTCAAGGGAATGGACGAAGGTATGTCTATAACCTCGCCTTTCTCGTAATTGCCTCCGTTCCATACCAATGTGCCGACTGCCTGCGTCCTTTTGTTCTTCACCGTTATCTTGCTGTCCTGATGCAATACCGTCATGACCAAAGCAAAGTTGTCCGTAACCTGAGTAATCACGCCGACAATGCCGTTGGGAGCAATAACACTCATATTCTTCTCTATACCGCTGGATTTTCCCTTATTGAGCATGAAATAGTTGTTCCTCTTGTTTATCGATTTTGAAATAACTTTTGCCTCGACAAAAGAGAACCTCTGCTTATATACCGTATCCTCTTTTATCATCACCCTGTCGGTGTACTTGACGTACGAAGACTCTATTTGAGCTCTCAGTCTTGCATTCTCTTCTGCCAACTTTTCGTTCACGGATGCAAGAGTGAAATAATGACCTACTTTGTTGCATTGCTCGAATATCGAACCGGATATATTGTTCGCCAAATTAGTTATCATCGAACCCTGATAATACGAATTTTGAGAGATGAACCAAATGGCTATCCCTTCCAATATCAGGAACATAAAGACGTAATAGTACCTCTGAAAAAACCTTATGAGATTGTTCATCGCTCTGTAAACCTGTTGCAAAATTAGAAAGAAATTTTGTGATTAGCCGAAAAAACCATATTTTTGCAGTCTGAAACAATAAAAACAGTGAGAATATGAGAAAGTTAATGCTTGCATTGGTTTGCTTGGCACTACCATTTGCGTTTTGGAGTTGTGAAGACACCGAGGAACTCATCGGAGCCATCGATATCAAAATCGAAGACGAATCCCACGACATTCCGAATGCCTTTTTCACAGAACTATCCGGAGTAACCACCATTGCCGGAACAAACATCAAGGAAAGCGTGGCTGTTGCATTCAAAGGTTCGAGCGAAAAGACCTATACACTCGGTCTTGGAAAGGACGCACTTTCCGCAGCTGCGAACATAATGAATATAGGCAGCATGGAAAACACCTTGGTTTATATCCCTTCTTCCGGAGTGAAAGATGACGGCATTACGGCAGTGTGCGGAACCTTGAAAATCACCAAGTACACGGACACAAAGGTGGAAGGAGAATTTTCAGGCTACGGAGTAAAAACCTCAATCATCAGTTCCGGAAACATAGATTGGTCTAATTTACAATCCAACTTGAAACAAATCAGCGGAACTTTTACAGCAGTCGGAAAGAAGTAAACCTCAAAAAGACGACAAACCATGAAGAAGATATTGTTTACATTTATGACCCTTGTCCTCAGCCTTGCATTCTTTGCATGCAGCGATGAAAAGGATTTGACCGGTTCTGCGGATTTGACGATAGGCAAAGAAACTTACCACATGCCCGTTGCTTCATACGCTTCCGCCGATGGTAAAACCGTCGTGGTGGGAACCAACGTATCCCAAACGGTGAACGTGGATTTCAAAGGGACGGAAGTGCGAAAGTACGTTATAGGTTATGGCGACAATTTCAAAGCCCTGACGAGCAACCACCCCTTTGCGGAGGACTTCTCGCCCGAAGCCAATGTGTCCTTTGTTTCAACCGTGAATGAAAGAAAAGAGGTTACCGTGGTTTGCGGAGTATTAACGGTAACGGAGTACAATTCCGACTCCATCGTTGCGGTATTCAGTGGGGAAGGATTGGACAAAGCAACTGCCAATTCTTTGATAACAGGCAATTCAGACCCCGAAGCCGTTGAACAACAGTTGGAAAAAATCTCCGGTTGCGTTGTAGCCGTACCGCAAAAAAAGGAACAAGAATAACATTTCGTAAGATTAAGATTGATATAAGGTGTGTCGAAAATCTATTTCGACGCACCTTTCTCTTTTTATGAATCATAGATGAGGTGTAAGGTCGATCGATATCGAGTTATCCTATTGCAAATACTGAATGTAAGTTCAAAATACAAGTGCAATTTTTGTATCATTTCGCAAGCAAAGCGAAATGAAAAAGAAAGTGAAGTACATATCCACACCTTCCCACAAAAAACATTCGTTTCGGAGATACAGTTCTTCCGCACATTTACAAGAGCAAACCATTGCAGAAAAAATTGCCCGATTCAAACATTTGTTTTACCTTTGTCGTCAAATAGAGAAGTATTATGGAAGT